>Ga0224511_10000712_pt1 | contig 17314 bp, 3 predicted proteins | sample SF_May12_sed_USG_2_FD_169988 | JGI IMG/M metagenome (GOLD analysis project Ga0224511, IMG submission 169988) | Sediment microbial communities from San Francisco Bay, California, United States - SF_May12_sed_USGS_8_1 | ecosystem: Environmental > Aquatic > Marine > Sediment | place: USA...
CACAAACATAGAGTGTTGTCTGATCGGCGAGTTCCATTGATGTCCTAACCCCACAAGTCCTTGACAATAATACGTAACGGGCTTTGCGACGAACACACACGCAAACGAGACCGACCAACTTTACAGTTTTCTTTGTTTTCTTTACAAACTTAAACACTTAATCAATTTGTAATAGAAATAACAAAAGCTACATTCTAATTTGTTTTATTTGTGTAGTATTTTTCAATACACAGACACATTGAAAACAAAACTTAACTTTTAAATAACGAGCTGTCTTCTGTGAGTACTGCACATGTATGCCGTTGACTATTTATAACCTGGCTGCTGTCAAACTGCTATAAATAGATTTCACAATTGACAACACTGTTCAAAACATGTCACTTTCTGCACATGTTGTGATGTACATGTACGTTAATAAGTGCAAATACTATTTTTAGGAATGTTATTTGTTTAGCAATAAGTAAACATATTTTAAAAGGTTTTAAGTATGTAAGAGGTCCGTTATTTTCTTACAATTAAAACGAAAACTACAGAACTAAGTTAGATCTCTTTCTCTAGCGCGCTTCACGGAATTTTCAAACCTCCGTCTTGGCGTTTATACTCCATATGCGCACGAAAAAAAGATTCAATCCTTAATTTAAAGCAGCTGTCCTCCAGATGCTCAAAAAATAAAAAAATGAAAAACATGTTAAAATTAACGGCAAATACTGGTCAAGGTATGTTCAGTGGAGAAAACTATTATTACTTACCCCTTAATTCAGTTGACAAATCGTTGGTAAAACATCGTTTTTCTTTGCATAATCTACTGCGTTACTAACGCAGTAGCCGTAATGAATTGTAGGAATATCCCGATGGCAGAACAGCTAATTGTCTGTTTTCAAAGCAAAAACAGTGAAAATATGTAGGTTTTTCATTTCTAACAACTATTATATATATTTGACGAGATATTTTTATAAATTTGTAACTAACGATTTTTTAGTATACACTCACCCTAATTTCCAACGCCCCCTGAATTCATCTGGCGATATCTCGTAGGAATATTATGCGATTGTTGCGAAATTCACCAGTTATACAAATCAAAGTATGTTACGTTATATTGTGTGTTTTTCAAAAAAATACACATACGCATTTTTGAGAAAATACTGTTTTTTCGAACATAACCCTATTTTTGAAATTCACAAAACTGCGACCGTAATTTCAGTACATAGTTAACCACAATAAACGTATTAAACTGTGTTTAAAAAATAAAATGTACAAACAGTTTAACCCTAACAATAATTTACCATTTAAATAATTTCATTCTTAATGTTTATGTTACCATGGTAACGATTTTATGTATAAATGTTTGCGCCTAAAAGGCGCAACGAAATGCATTCAATTGAGCACAAAACCGACCAACAGTTTCAGCCGCGTTTCTTAACGTTTCCATTTGGTAACATACTTCACTTGAACATGCCTGTGCTGGAAGAGTCACATTTAGGAAATTTTGGCGCACCTATTCTTTGCACTTCCGGTCTGTGCGGGATGTTTTTATTGATGTTTAAGTGACGAGCTATTAAAATCCAGCATAATCATTGCCTGTAGATTGTCAATTTAAGATAAGATATATTGTTATCTACTATTCTAGGCATATTGTAATTAACAAAAACAGCACGCGTCATTGAAAACGAAGTCATAGTTAGTAACGTCATCAATGTAAAACAAACGCTTTCCGAATTAGATTTTGTCCGGAAAAAGTATTTGTTTGATTGTTTGTAATGCATTTATGTTATATGGAAGATAAAAAGAAATTTAAACAACCCGTGCTAAAAAAAAGCTTATTTTGAATTTGCAACATTAATACACGTCAATTGCGCGTTATAAAGACCTTCTGCGCGTGCATAAGCTTCTGCCATTAGTTGATATTTTTTGTGTTTTTTACATTCATCTTAATATTCTTAATCATTTACAACCAATATTTATACATTTTAGAACAAGAATGGCTAGCGTAGGGACGTAACGTCAAAATCACATGTGACGTCATAATGTCGCCGAAGCTTTCTAAATTTCAAAATTGTAAGAAGAATTTTAAAGACGCTTTGTTAAAGTATATTGTAGTGAAATTTCATAACTTTACATGATATATATACCATACAGTGTCAAATTGAAAATGGGGGCGTTGGAAATTTGTTTAAGTGTATTCTGGAGGACAGCTGCTTTAAATAGTTTTCTGCGATCTTTTACGAAATTGTTAAGGTCCACTTCGTCTTTTAACAATCCGAACAAATTGCCATCTAAAGTAAGTCTGTTAAAATGCTTATAATGTATAAAGCTTAATATACAACCGTTTAAGAATAATTTTAAAGAAAAAAGTCCGCCTCCCTACTTTCATACCGAGTTTTTCTTAAATTTTAAGCGTGCCTTTGGCCTTCTTTTGACTTTGTATAATTTACTGTTAACCGAAACACATCAAAAGTGATTTATAATTATATAAATAAACTAACAAAAATACACTTTGTGTATTGCACAGACAAATCGATTACTGGACACTGAAGTTATTTATTCTTTCATTTTTCGTTAATTGTTCTATCACAACATTTGTTTTTACTTTTTTAATGATAAAATATTGTGTTGCTTTAGTTAAAATGATACACGAGCAACAAACCGTTTTTATTCTGAATCATTATTTGGCTATGTAGTACGCGACATAATACATGTATTGAGTTAGTTGTGTGAATACGTTACATTTGTCATGTTATATGGTTAAATAGGCACGATTGTATTACCAAATATGAGTTATGTGTGCCGAAAGACATGCTTTTAGCATCAACGATGCTTACCAGCCGTTTGCGTACGACTTGAACACCCCTAAGTACTGTACTTCAACTATCGCGTTTCTGATTATAACCACCACCCGGCAATCATGTGAGTGTCCTACTGTTGGTTTTATTAACCGAACTTGAATGCTTCTTTCATTAGTTTCAATACCATTTCATAATTACCAAATATATTTTTATTGTTAATAAACGAATATGACAGATTTAACCAGAACAATAAGAACTTAAACTATACTATTTCTCTTGGAAAACTGACTGTATTACATTTTTTTACTAAACTATGGTTAACCCCAGCGCACTATCCTTTAAATAGAGTTACGGTAGGCCTAAATGTAAGATAATCGTCCGCAAAACAGTAAACAATTACAAAAGCACTGGTACCCATTTTGAAGTTAAAGTAGCTAACAATTAAAACAATTTTGTCGTTGGAATCATGTTATGAAAAACACATACAATGATACATATAGCTCGTGCATTACAGCCGCAGAAAAGCCCATACATTCTTTTGGGGAAGGCCCTACTAGTCTACTACCAATCCAGCAAACCCGAAAGCTTTTGTCTTGAATGAAAACGGAAATTATTTAACAAAAATAGAATGAATGTTTTCAAATATTTGTCATCGCATGCGCCCTTCGCAGGTTATCGTCGAGATATAGTGTGTGTTTTCCACCAAACCTGCTGGCTGTGCGCGATAACGTGATTTCTTAATATTTAATAGAGAAAGGGACATTTAAAAAAGATGCGTGTCTTTCTTGTTATCGTCGCCGGAGTATTGACTCTGGAAGCTGCCTTAGGTACCGTACATGATTTTAATTCATTTATGTTAACCACTAATGAAAAAGTGATAATATATGTTTACATTTTTAATGTATAATTTTATACTCTTTGTCATAATTTTCTAAATACAAATAATTTTTAACACTGACAGAATGCCAATTTCAAGCATTCATCAGCAACGTTTTCAACAGTACTTTACTATTTACCGTTGCTTAGAATACTTTAAAAGCCAAAAAGGTTAATGATCAGGATTCTTATTGTAATAAGGCGAAAAGAAAAAATATGTCTGGTTCCGGTGACCCGACCCTACCTATTTTTGTCGTCTGACCATAAACTTTTTCCATTTGAATACGCTTTTAAAGCGTCTATGTAAACATTCTAAAATAAAACAAAACTTGGTTATTTAAACTAAAGTTTTGAATCTATGATATGTTGCCTTGGTTGAGGGAAAGTACATTTTGAAAAAAGAAATACATTGTATGTGTCAATTATTTGAATTTGAAACTTTGGATATTCAATCGTTTTTGTTTGGTTAGAAGATGTGTGCGTTAGAGTGTTGGTCTTTTATTTACTGGGTTATTACCAGTCCCCTCTATATCTTGTGGCAAGGATCGAACCCAAACCTCATATTAACTGTACAAATTATCGCAGCACTTTAGCATTCAACGTATATATATAGCATTCCTTGCGACTACTTTTTACGCTTATTTTTAGTCAACTTAAAATGTTCTACAACCCATGATTTTGATTTACAATTGCATAAATACTGAACTAATCCTAGCAAGCACCGAAAATGGTCTCGTTTATAGCGAGTGATATTTTCAATATAAAACACTTATAGAAAGAAACAATTATTAAACCCATATGTTTAATATGCATAAAACCCCTCCATGTTTAATGCATGTTAACAGTACATATAAAGTTTGGTGTTGCACACACAGGATACTTTAATAACACAAACAATACATTAAAATAATGTCAATATATCACCCTTTTGAAAAAGGTTTTATATAAAATGTCTTTTAGTTTTAATTCATATTTATTTTATAGCCTTTCAATGGTACTTGTAGAATCTCTATTATTTTATACAGTTGTATAAAATGTCATATAGTCTCTTATAACTCTTTGAACAATAACTCTGTACATTTTCCCTTATTTGATTAAAAAATATAATACTGCTATTTCACGTGTACAACAATGACAGTGAAATGAAAATAAATACATGTGTTTTATTTAAGTGTGATATATTGTTAATGTTATACTAACATGTGTCAGATAAAAAATAACAAAATTAAGCCGAACCGTGACTGCGTTCAGTGTTTAACCTATCAAAGATTTGTACTCATACAAAAGGTGCGAAACAGTCAAACTTTGCTATATTAAAAAATCTATACTTAAAAAATTATTCTTAGAAAAAGGCGTTTATGATCAAGCACAGAGAAGATTATGTTTTTGTTTGATAAAATTTGCAATTTTTATCTGGTAATAACTTGATTTAAATAGATGATTCAGTAAATAATTTATTCCAGACAAAAGATTGAATTCAAATCAGAAAGCTTGTAAAGGAATATGAGAACTTCATTTTGCATATTAAATATTTACATTAAATAGTTACATGTTACGAACTTCATTTTAGATTCTGCAGAAGCAATCAAATGTTATGATTGCGAAGATGGAATGCTTGCATCATTCAGAGTCAACACTTGCAATAATAAAATTTACGCCATTAAAGACAACTGTCAAGCCTGCCTGAAAACCAAATTTGAACAAGATGGAGAACTATGTAAGTATAAAATAGGTTATATATATACATACCATAAACCAAAGCTTTTAAAATATTCCTCGATATACAATGTAAAATATTCTTAATAATGTATATAATGTCCTTAAGTATGACTAAAACAAATAAAGCAATAAATAATCCTGGTTTAAAAATAAAAATAAAACATCCTAGAAACTATATCGAGACATAACAATATCATATCGTTTGTTAAAGTTGTATTCAGATTGTGTTTGTTGCAACCGTCCGTTTGCGACTCCGGATGTTGGAAAGAAACCTTTGACGATGTGGTAGCATCTAGCTGTTTCTGCTCGACTGATCTGTGCAACGGGGCAGACTGGCCAAAAGACACGTCTAGCCCGTGTAACGGAGCAGCCCGGCTGGACGGCGCCTTGGTTCCGATGGTCATGGCTCTGATCGCGCTTACCAAAATCCTCTAATGTTCTAGAACAGTGGGGAGATAATTTCTTTGTGAATTATGTAATACCGTGTTCAAAACAATATCGTTTATTCCATGTATGAATTGAATTAAATGAAGTATGAATTTTAAAACAGTGTACATATTTATAAACCCAATGGTAATGTTCTTTAGACTTTGTTCTCTTTTCTCAAGAATGTTATATGATTACTTTGTCATCTTCAAATATATTTTAAAGACACGTACCATCATAAAAGCATTAACGTAAACACCTTAAGTGAAATTGTTATGTTTTATTTTTTAACAGTGGAAGGCAAACAAGAATACACTGTGCATTTTCACTAAATTAGCACAAACATGCCCTTATTTTGTTCCTTATCAAATTCAATGTCTTAGACAAACGCTAGCAAAGAAATAAAGGCGTGCTTGTGCTAATCTCGTATAAACGCACAGAACTATATGTTCAAAGACCTTTACTTAAAATACATAGTAACCACAACAACATTTTATTTAAGGTCTTAGCTACATTTTTTTTGTTAATGGATCTATATCCTATCTATATCCTTATTTATACAAAAACTGAAACACGTTAAAATCTTCCTTTAACAGTTGCATTCTTTTCTTACTCATACTTGTCAAAATAATGTATGTTTTGCAGCCAAGCCGATTCAAACAACATCTACATGTATTCAAAGTGCCCATTTTCCAAAGTCATAATCGTCCTGTTTAACCATTTTTTCGTGAAAGCAGGGTGATATATGACACTGAGGAATAGAATATCTAAAGTGAAGGATGCAGACAGATAACATCAAAAATATGATAACCATGTCGACGTTATGTTTTACTCAAAAACAAAATTATGTACGTTTGTGTATTCTTTGAAAAGAACGCGTCTTATTGTCTAAGTAAAATAAGAAACTAAATAAGGAGATTTTATACATTTAAGGTTAAATTATTAACATCGATTTCAAATCAAGGCAAGCATAATGAAAATGCAAAGAAGAACAGAAATTGGAAACATGAACGATAAATATTTTTATAGTACGCTTAATTAGTCATATTTAAGTAGAACTAGACTTGATAATGTTTGCTCATGAAAATCATAATATTTTACATAATGTCTATTGTATTGATGAAAAAGTACAATTTTGTTAATTGTTTACAATAAGTGAACCGTTAAATCTAGTAACGAATGGTTAGATTACATCTTAAACGCATGTTTTGTTTAGTACGTAAATATCTTCTTTGCAAATGTCCACTCTAAGTCATGCAAGGTTTTGTAAACGTATATCAACTGAAACTAACCGATCATACATGATAATTTGAAGATACTTGTATGTCCCAACTTTTGTAAGACATTAAATACTGATCATCGTCCTTCAACGACCAATGCCAATTAGAACAGGTCGATCGGTATGTTTTCTTTATAATATTTATATTTTGCGTTTTGTCTGAATGACATATCTCATTACATAGTTTTGAAATATAATAATCTATTTGCCTCAACTTATTTACGTACTTGAGAAGCCATTTAAATTAATATCCGCTTCGGTTTTCTTTAAAGAATTCGATCATACGTCATCAAAAAGATAAGTATGCGATTTGTTGCTTTTATCTTCATACCTCCCGTTTGCGTAGATTCCGCCAGGGTATGTGAAATAATAATTTTTTAGGTCATCGCTCTTGTTTTTTTATCTCCTTGAAATCACATTGTCTGCAGCTGACGACTATTTCCAGTCATGATAATCATATCGTTAACTTTTGGTTTTTATTTTAGAGCCCCCTTTAAAAGGATAATGTCAAATATATATTTAAATAGCTCGCATCCGAATTTGCCACGATTAATGCGGCATCCAAAAATCAGTTTTAATTAGGAAACCTGGATTATTTTCTTCGTACTTTTCTACTTTAGAGTTTTGATCATACACTCAACGTAAAAAGCATAGTTTCATTTATAATAGTTGTTGCAAAATAGTAGAACATAGATATTGACTCACGGACTACACCACCCGACTAAATTAAACACTAAAGAACTAGAAGGCCTAACTGTATATACGTCTTTGATATTACGTTTTGTAACTATATTACAAACTTGTAACTGCCCCAGAAAACGCAAAAAAAAGAAAACCATTTTGATATAAAATGTTAATGTATATAAACGCTTGAAAATTAACCGAAACCGTTTAAAAATAAGTTTAAATAGAAAGACACCCGCCTTCCTACTTGTATACCGCGTTTTTGAGATTGCGTACTGTATTCGGCCTTCTTGTGACCCTGCTTACATGTACTGCTTACCGAAAACATTAAAAGTGATTTTGTTATTTAAATAAACTGGCAAAACACTTTGTGGAATGGACAGACAAAACGATCACTGGACACTGTTCAAGCTAATTGTGATTATTTCTTTTTTTTGTTAATTGTTCTATCACAACCACAACATTTGTCTTTTCTGTGCACCGAATGACATGTTTTTGGCTTCAAAAAATGCTTACCGGCCGTTTTGGGTTCGACTTGAACAACACCCCTGAATACCGTATGTTAGACGTTTAAACCGTTTATAAGGCAGAAACATGGGTATGTTCCATTCTATATTTCAGGCGTAGTCTATACAAAAGGAGAACATAAAACATAAAAATAAAAGAGTCAAGGCCGGGTATTACCAAAAAAAGAGTACAGCAATTAGGGATATGTGCTAAAATATATAACAATTATCTTAAAATAAGTGTTTTAGAACCAGTTGACGTGTCAATTTATTGCCAAAATGTTTGATTTCTAGGCTATGTATCTACAAAAACTTCATTTATTAACAAATATCAGATAGTAAAAGTATTTAACATTGCAGTGTTATAAAATAATATGAAATTAAGCAATAATTAACAATACATTTAGTGAATAAAAGAAAAATAAATTACCAAATATTGATTCTTTCTGGTTTGTAAACGTCTAATATTTTTCTGACAAATACAAAAAAATAATTGTGACCTCAAAAACGATATGCGCGTTTGTCCGCGCGACGTCAGACGACGTGGCGAGAATAAATAAAGAACGCTATACATGTAGTTCTCATGCGTACTTGAACTGTTGTTGAACAATCACGTTTCTAATTATAACCACCACCCGGCAATCAGGTAAGTGTCATATTGTGCGTTTTATTAACAGAACCTGAATTTCTCTTGAGCGTCCATTTTATTTTTACCAATTAAAAATACTAACGAATATGACAGATTGAGCTATAAGGACTTTTATCCGTATACTACTTATTGTGGCAAAAACGCTGACAATATATAACAACACAATGACAAAACCATGCTTCCTACCAAACATAAGCTTAGTTCTCTTTAAAAAAGTCCTACTGACTAGGCCTAAATGTAAAGGGACAAATTGGCGGCTACATCCTCTTCCTTCGGGGAGCATTCAAAATCACATTCAAGGAGATCGTGTATTACGAACACAGAAATAACTCATACTTTTTTATATTCTCTGCATGGTAACGCTATATTGGCCAACAACCTATCAGTCAAAAGAAGATCATTTGTTGTGAATAAAAACGGAAATAAATATGTAAAGAAAAGAATGAATGTTTTCAAACATTATGTCAGCGCATGCGCCCTTTACTCGTTGGTTCGAGCTATAAGGTGTGTTTGCTCACGACAGTTTGAGGCTGTGCGCAAAAACGTGATTTTTTTTATATTTTGTAGAAAAAGGACATTTTTAAAATAACAATGCGTTTCTAGTTGGTTCTCATCATCGGAAAGCTGAGTCTAGATGCTGCCTTAGGTATCGTACATTAATTTAATTTATTTATTTTAACCACCAAGAAGGTTGTCCTATGAAAAATAATGTTTAAGTTAAAGTATGTTTTAAGTGTTTCTTTTTAAATTAGTTAACTGGAAATAAATATTATGTCCGAAAAAGAACGATTTGTAACAACTTGATTTATTCGTTTGTCGTTATTTTCTTAAATTGAGTACTTATATATTAATGTTTCTTCTAAATTGTTCAATACAATTACTATATTAATACTAAAATAATGCCTTTATAAAACCTTCATCCGCAGCTTTTTCTTAACAGCAGTTTGTTCTATCTAATTTATAGATTTTAGAATACAATTTTACAGGTTTAGAATCATGATTCTTATGTGTAATACCTACACTGTTAATAAGCTTATCGTTTACTTAAAAAGTCTACAGCGATGAGACTAAAATAAACATTACATAAAAATTTTGTTTAACAAAATCACACCGAACAGTGACTGTTTAGAATGTTTAAATTCTTAAAGTTGTGTACTAACATAAAAGTTGTGAAACCTTGCTTTATATATAAAAACGAATTATACCTTTAGAATTAATCTGAGAAAAAAACAGGAAATAAATTGATTATTGAAAGCAAAGAAAGATAATGCCTTTTGTTTGATAATAATTGTTATTATTTCCTATCTGGTAAAACATATTGCGTTAGAAGATTGGATAACACGTAAATCCAAACAAAACTCTCAATTACTCTTTTACAGTAATATGAGGACTGCATTTTCCAAAAGTAGTTACATGTTACGTACTGCATTTTAGATTCTGCAGACGCCATCAAATGTTATGAGTGCGCATTGCCATTCGAATACTGCAACGCCAGTCATATGACAATTAATGACAACTGTCAATCCTGCCAGAAAACCAAGACCGTAAATAAAAATGGATATAGGGGTAAGCATATAATAGAGTATATACGGAAAAACTATGTTCCTAGATATACAATGTAATTGTCTTTAATAATGTATTTGAATGTCTTAACTTATGACTAAAATAGTTCAATCAATTTTTATGTTGGTTTATAAACAATAATTAAAACTGTGCCGAGACATAATAACAATATAATAGTTTTTGTTACAGTTGAAGTAAGACTCTGTTTGCAATTGCCTGGTTGCGGCATCAATTGTTATGAAATACCATATGGTGATTTGACATCAATCAGCTGTATCTGCACGACTGACCTGTGCAACGGAGAAGGCTGGCCAAATGGCGAGATTAACACGTGTGACCGTTACAGAAACGGAGCAGCCCGGCTGGATGGCGCCTTGGTTCCGATGGTCATGGCTCTGATCGCCCTTACCAAATTCCTCTAATGTTCTAAAGGTGTGAGGATTTTTTTGTAAATGCTGTACATGTAATATCTTATTCAAAAACATTTTATTTTATTTCATAAGTATGATTTTAAACCATTGTATATATTTTATACAGCCATTTATGTTTGCTTTGATTACATGATATGAAATATGGAAACAGCGGTTTATGTGAACTTTCAACATTGTTTTCTAGTTATCATAGTTCGTTTATTTCTGTCTGTGTCTGTTTGGCGGTTAGAGTAGATTCTGGCAGTATTTAAACTGTGACAATAAACTGTTTTTGTTCAGTTTTGTTTGATGATTTTGTGTCATATTTAAATATGTTTCAAATAAATGCTGTAATCGACTCTATTTCTGACATGTGCCGTCATGCGGTATACAATTGTGAACTAAGTCGCATGCTTATCTACAAAGAGTATTTACGTGAACATGTTAAATGGAATTGTTATTTTTTCTTTTATCTGTGCAAGACAAACAATAAAATTTCCTTTTAAAAGGAATGGTTTTCCATGTTGTGAAGATGCGAATACATTCCGCTAACAATAGCATTACATCATCATAATCGGAACAACTCGGCCATTACCGTCTAGCAAATGTTCGGTAGTATACGTAATAATATCTGAATCGCCCGAAACTCGACTGGTTCCCATATCCATTCGGGCAATTGGCATGCATAAAATAGAAAGCAGGGAAATTTCAAACCGGAAATACCTTTCCAAAACAATACTCGCACGTGTAACTTTGGTGTCTCTCTATGCTTGAGCAATAAATGACTCCCTATTTTTGATAAAAGAAAAACATTTTCTATGAAAAACTGAACATTCAACACAATCGGGTAAACATTTTTTCAACAGAAAATACAATGTAACTTTTTCAAATGCCGAATGAAAAATATCCCATATCAGTTATATTTAAAAATGGAAATGTTAGAAGATTAACAGCTTGACCTACAATTAAAGTTTAAAAGACAAGTGATAAGAAATCATTATTGTTACAATTTGCAGAAAATGTTGAATGCCAAGTATCTCCAGGTTGCATCTACGGTGGTAAATAAGGAAGATATTCCCAGTGGGAGCATGCTCCCGGCACGCTTAAACTGTGAAGAAACACAACATTGGCACAGGCACTCCCTTATTTCGTTGCTGGTCTGAAACAAACTCTAGCAAATTACTTTTTAAAAAGCTCTTCTTTCTATATGTGTTACATAATATTAAGTAACCAAAATTGGCACGTGCTTGAGCTATTAGTTTTTGGTAAACACGTTGAAATTCGTAAACCATGTGCGCATTCGCGGTTGATTTGTATTCACTGCCACGTTATATTTCTGTTTGTTTCCGATAATAAAAAAGTTGCTTCGAAAAAATGCATACAACTATTTTGGGTCGAAATTTAAGCAAATTGATCAGAAGGCAGCAAACAATATGTTGTATAAGGCCTTAGTTTCATAATTTATGTAGTACATTGTAACCATGACATTTGTTATAAAATTACGTTGAAACTCTTCCTTAAACAAAAGCATCCTTTTCTTACAAATGTCAAACCAATGGATGTTTTTGTAGCCAAGTCGATGCAAACAACAACTACTCAAAATGCCTTTTACGAAAGGCATAATAGTTGAGGCGTAATAATCTTCCTGCTTTAAGAAAGTTTTTTTTCAAAGCAGGAAGATTATATGACACCGAAGAATGGGAAATCTCAAACGCCCATCGCAAGTTTCTAAGTAAGGCATTCATACTGAAATTACGTAAGAATCATGTGCGACTTTGACGCCAGTGAAGTAGGCGGTCTGTTGGCTTTTTATTTCCCGTTGACGTTCTTCTACATTCGAAAGCTTTGTACCGCTTGTAGACCAAGGCCCGACACACAGCTAGTGTGCCAGTAACATTCTCTATCTAAGGAAATAGCTATGGAAGGCTTCTGCACAGTTGCATAGTACATCTTAATTAATGTCCGCACTTCCTTGGCTGAGAAACGCAATAGCAACTGCTATGTGCGCTTGTGAAATTAACAGGAGATGGCATCGCCTTTGCTTGCTTTATGACGCCAAAGTTAAATGACGTCAAGCTTTTGTGCTATTCAGAAGATCCATGCGAAATTAGTATAATAAAAACATGACGAAAACACATGTTCCGCATAGGTGACCCCGCACTTTAAATAATAACCACATATTAACATAAAGCCATTAGAGGCCTTGAAAATGTTACATTTTTTATATTTAAGTTTACGTACACTATTATTATACTATTCAAATAATGATTGCACTTTTAATTACTCACCTTTAAAAAGAGGTGTAAACCGACAATTAGGACATATCTCGTACAGTCAGTGACACCCACAATCTAGTTACGAAACAACGCCTAAATAACACCTTAAACGCATGTTGAGGTTATAATATAAATGACTGTCAATTTATATTTTAATGTATTTTCATTCTCAAAGGGACGTGAATCTCCTAAGAGATTGCAAAACATATATCAACTAAATACTACCCGAAAACGGATACATGGTAACTTGAAGATATTTGTAGGTGCCAACTTATTGCATGATCTAACATAAAATAGTGTTTGTTTAGCCACGTTAATTAGGTTCGGTAGAAATGACAATCTGATACATATTTATAATATATACAATTTTGTCTTTTGACTTAACGATATATCCGTTGATAAACTATTTGCTCATACAGTATACATAAAAATCAATTTTTGTTAGAAATACCCAGTTCATTTTCTAGAAAATCTCATATGTGTTTGTAAAACACGTTCTTCTTTAGAGAATTGATCATAAAATTGACGTAAATAGCAAATTTTCATTTGTATTCTTGTTATGATGTGGTAGAACTCACGGACTACAACACCCGTTTACGACCAAACGAATAAACAATATGTCCAATCGCAGTCTTAGATTAATAAACAGAAGGATAAAGACTAAACTAAACACTTAAGAACTAGAAAGTATATAACTGTCTATTTTCCAGAACTTGTAAGGTTACAAACGTATATCTACGTTAAGGTCTTCAATTCCTAATTGGCGTTGCAAAATGAAAAAAAACATAAGTTTGCAATAAAATTTAGTTACACAAGCAAAATGAATATATTTAATATTAAATCGAAACTTTTAAACCACATAGTTTTTAAAAACACTATTACACTTATTTTATAAGTATTATAGTAAACGTAAAGGGAAGTGATTTCGTTTTTTACCTCCCCTTAATATAATTAGAGTGTAAATTGTTCAATCTTTTTTCGAAATTAAAATAATAAAAAAGTAAAAAGCGGCCTGGTCTTTACTCTGCAAATGTAAACATCTTAAATGTTGCAAGGTTTGTAATGCTTCTGTATTGCTGCAAATGTGTGTTTTAAATAGGAACAGTATACCTTAAAAGTAACAAAAATACGGAATGCAGCATTCAATTTAATATTTCACTTGTTGTACAGTAATTCACTGGCAGTGATGTCGTCTTCTGTTCAGAATCACATCAAGAATTGATTTTTGTACATTTGTCGATGAAGTTTCACGGAGATGAAATTCATATTTTCTCCATATTTAAAAAGCATGACAGACAGTTGTGGCAAAGTCGAAAGCTATTTTTATCTGTGGTAAAATTCTGCCCTTATATCTGTTATTCTCGGAGATATTCAGCTTCAAAATTCCATCATAGCCACAAATTCAGATGACGCCATTTTTATTTTTAAGTATTGGCGCTCAGCCAATTTGGCCCCAAAAAGTTAGGACAGTATGACGTCAATTGGTCATGTTTGGGCATTGTCCCGAATTGTCCCAATAATTTCTTAGGCCAGGTCCAGATTGTCCCAATAGTTGGGCGGGACAGAAGCTTGGGACAGCTCCGAGTATATAAGGGCCGAATTTTCACATTTCGGGACTGCCGACTGCCAACTGTTAAGAGCTCTCATGATTAACGTTGATTTCCTGAAAGAAAAATAGAAAGCAGTCTTTAACTCCCATATGTTAAAGAAATACAAGTCAGCAAAATACATTTAAAAGTTTGTTTACATATTTTTGCAAAATTCGGACGTAGTAAAAATTCGGACATACCTGTCAAGTTTTCTGCATGATTTAGACGTTTCATCGCCATCCTATGTTAAAACCCGATTGGAATCAATTGTACAAGTATTACAGATGATGTTTATCCATGTTTGTCACTAGATAAATGAAAATTCCTTCAATAAATAGCAGACATCAGTGCGGTTCATGTAAATACTGAAATACAGCTTTTAAGTACTGAAACTACAAATACGCAAATCATCCAGAACACAGAAGCTGTAATTACAGAATAATTACAAGATATGAAGACACAGATAAACATAGCATAGAGAGATCTACAAAAAATACAAAAATAAACAACTACGGCTAGACCGTAACAATACTCTTGTTTTGTTGTTATTTATATTGAATAGATGTTTAAAATGTTGCTGACAATGTATACTTTGTCAAGTGTTAGGCCACCGTGACACACAACATAACATACATTTTTGTAGGAAAATCAAGTAAATAACTCGAGGTGTATAATAATAATAATCGGTATAACATGTTTTTAATTTACACATTTTAATTTTAAATTAGCGAATTGTTTGTTATAACAACCTTTTTCCGAGACATGACAATCAGCACTTGTGTTTTAAGTAAAATTCAAAGTACTTAGTATTTTGCCACATTGACAAGTATTTTTTCCTGTTTGATACAGCTTTCCTGAAATTCAATTTTGTTCAACTTTGCGTTGTACTTAAATTCCTGGTACAACGGTGTTGCCGCATGTTTTGTGCGAACAAGATGACAGTTCCGGGTTTACAAACAAATTATTTGGGTCCTAGATCTCGTATGCGTTCTCTGCACGTTAAAAGCTCAAACAATTTTGAAAACAACAACGGTGGTTTTGTTCATACAATTTGCTTGACCTTGTAGAATGATTTAGGTTATCTAAATTTATGGTACGTAGTAAAAAGCAAACATGGACTACTTTTTACAATTTATGTTAAAATATCTCATTAATATGTTTAAATGAAATATCTCGCGACCAGAATTGTTTACACTGTAGTTTACAGTGTAGTTTTAAACCATTATTAAGCAGTAAATCATATACTCGTAAACTCGTAAATATGAAAAACCGAAATATTTAAATATTCTTGCATAATAATTTATTCCACAAAAACTTCCTTTGTTACAAAAGTGTGGCCGGAAATTTGGATATGTTCAACTATACATACATAACCATAAAACTTTTTAATGGCTTTACAACCATCGATACATTCAGTTGGCTCGGTGTTCTTGACGTAACGCAGCCAACGCACATATGCGTTTTAAAGATTATTTAAAGTAAGCAATGTAAAATATTTTTGAAAGTCTTATCCGTTCTAAAACAATTTGAAAGTGTAAAGTTACACTGTAAATTTGAAAGCATTTAATTTAAATTAAATAGATCTAGTTTAAATAATTTAAAGTTAGGTAATCCTAACGTTCTTAGGGATTCCTCGAGAACATAGCTCCGTGACTGGACATCCAACCACGGACTTGTGTCCAATGTCATATAAATCAGATAAAAAAAACCCAAATCAATATAGTTAAAATATTAAATGCACATATTAAAGAAGAAATCAACAAATGTTATATTCCTAAATACTGAAAATGTTCAATTTTGAAGTTGTGTGCCGAAGTTTTGCGGCGTGAAATTGAGCACTTCAACACGGTCTTAAACCTCTAAGTAATTTCTATAACTTTTAAATGGTTCTTGTAGAATCTAATGATGTTATATAGTTGTATCAAATTATGTTACTGCTTCAACAGAAACGAATATTTGTATATATGTTTGTGTCATCGTATTCATTTACAATAAAATATGATAAAACTAACAGCTTTTTAAAAATGCCAATGATACTTACATGTGTTTAAAATAGCTCCATGGAGTGCTTTGGCAATTGTTAAATTATAACCTTGTCAAATTGAATCTCTCAGCTGGGCTCCCACTGCCGATCAGATCAACTCGATCAAGCCCGATCAAGCGATCGGGTACTGGTCTGGGTCGGTCGGCATGATTGATCGGGAGTGGTCGGGGAGGTCGACCTTGGTCGGCATCGCTCGGGCTTTCTACCCGAATTTTTTTGACATGTCAAAAAAATTCGTGTAGCGATCGTGTAGCCAAGCGGTCGAGAAGAGCTCGGGAAGCGATCGTGTATTGATCGAGTTGAAGATCGAGTTGATCGAGAAACAATCGGGTAGCGATCTTGTTTGGTCGGATTGGCATCTTTAACCCGATCTGTACCCGATCATCTCGACTACTACTCGAGTAATATACGATCGCATCCCGATTAAGTAGATCTCTGTTCGATCTCTTGTCCAGATTATCTAGACTGCTACCCGACTACTCCACGACAACACACGACCGCACACGATCA
>Ga0224511_10000713_pt1 | contig 17307 bp, 7 predicted proteins | sample SF_May12_sed_USG_2_FD_169988 | JGI IMG/M metagenome (GOLD analysis project Ga0224511, IMG submission 169988) | Sediment microbial communities from San Francisco Bay, California, United States - SF_May12_sed_USGS_8_1 | ecosystem: Environmental > Aquatic > Marine > Sediment | place: USA...
ATCGTAGCTGACATCACGCGATTTAAAGCCACTGTCCTTCAGATGCTCAAATCGTAAAAAATGAAAAAAAAAAATTATTGTTAAAAACTGGTTTTATTTTGTTCAGTGAACTAATCCATTATTACTGATCCATCAATTTCAGTGAGAAAGTTGAAAGAATCGTTGGTAAAACATTTTTTTCTTTGCATAATCTACTGCGTTAGTAACGCAGTAGCCGTTAAAAATAGAAAGGATAATTAATTCAAGAAAGTCACGTGTTTTAACATTTGCTGTTGCCGGTTTGCCAGTCAAAACGGCCCGAATAAAAAACGGCCCCAGTCCACAACGGCCCCACTTTCGGTCAAAACGGCCCTAAACGATAGCAAAAATCGGTTAAAACGGCCCATAGGAGGATTTCTTTGTTAACTTTGGGTGTAAAAGTTACATTTTAAGTATGACAATTAATGATGGCTAATTAAGTTCAATTATAATTATGGTTTGCCGCGGTGATCAATGGATAGTTTATAATGTGTGCAAGTTGACACTTTTATCTATCAATAAACATATTTATATATTTGTTTTTATTTAACACGGACTACGTCCATCGCCTCTCGCTGGCAGCGGCTGCATGTAAACGCTAGTTCCTCCAGGCTCTTTGCGATGAGCCGGTACCGGTCTTGGGTTATTCCGTTTTTGGACAACACAATCATTTACAATTGAACATAACGAACGTTTTGTTAATTTAATTTAATGTCCATCATATATGCATCATTTAAACAGTAAACAATGCATTGCATTCGAAATAGTCCCCATTTATATGAATGGTTTGACATATTTTAACAACTCCTGTGCATTGACTAGTATGTTGGTCAAGTTCATGGAAACACAAGAAAACGTAAAGTAACGTTTTTGGAAATCACCAGCATCACGACTTATTTACTTAACAGTCTCACAGAGTCGATGCTGCCGCTACTTGCAGCGGTCACAGCAGATCGCCTGCTGCCGCTCTTGACATCTGCAGAGCAAAATGTACACAAATACATCCTTGATCACTACTAAGTCCTGTCAATCTCTAGCTTAATTTAACACTTTTAGAAAAAATCCGATTTAGAAATCTTATTAATGTTACACAAATTACACAAGTCAAAACATTAACTAAATCCCTTTTACAAATAAACACACATCGACAAATCAATGAAAGAAAAATAATGTTTAACAAAACAAAGGAATATATTTACTTACAAAACCAACTCTAAATTCATAGTTTGTAAAAAGTGTGTCATATTAAACGGCCACACCTCCTCTTTAATACAATAACGCGATCGCCGACAAATATCATTAAAGAACTCAATTATCGTTATATATTTTTCACACGTGTTTTGATGTTAGATGATCAAAAAGAGACACGTGTCTTTCTTTCTATTTAATTTGAAAAAATACTTGTTTATTATATCAAATATATTAATATAAATATATCTATAAAACAATAGCAACAACATGGGAACCATCTAAAGCTAAACGTTTTCCCATGAACAAAAACAATATGTAAACATATGTAAATTGCATATAATAAAGAAAAAGCCAAGACAAGACAAGCTTCTTTCTACAGGTGTATTATCATGAAGTTAAAAAAAAAGATTGATTGAAAATTTACATAATTCAACATTGTCTTTTATGTTTGGGGCCGTTTTGACCGACAATTAAATATTGGGCCGTTATAATAAAAAATTTGGGCCGTTTTGGACTGGGGCCCGTTTTCGATTAGGGCCGTTTTGACTGGCATTCCTGTTTGCGCACTTGCGCAGTTCGTATCTAGTTCGATCAAGTCAAAGTATCCCAAGTACTAGCGAGGGCGCTTGATGTTCCCATGTAGTGTGTTCTTTTAACTGGCAAATGTTATAGATTATAGCAATTTTTTTACACATGTATATTGTCCTGTCAGAAAATACCTTGGTCATATTGAAAAATGGTGTCATACATTGTATTTTACAATAGTATAAAGTCGGTAATGATTTAGGCAACCCTAATCTTCACGTCACGTGGTACTTGAAATAACCCGGATTAAGGAATACCGTAATATCTATTTAAAGAAGGTATATCCCGGTGGCAGAAACGCGAAATGTCTGGGTCTTTTTAAGCCAAACACAGAACATATGTAGGTTTGAAGCGATGTTTTTAGCTCACCTGAGCACGAAGTGCTCATGGTGAGCTATTGTTGTCAGTGGTTGTCCGTCGTCCGTCGTCGTGCGTCGTCCGTCGTCTGTCGTGCTTCGTGCGTGGTGCGTCGTCCGTCAACATTTGATGTTTACACTCTAAAGACCACATTTGTGATATGATTTTTATGAAACTTTGTCAGAATGTTTGTTTTGACAATATCTAGACCAAGTTCGAATATGGGTTATTTCGGCTCAAAAACTAGGCCACCAGGTCAAATCTAAGGAAATTCTTATTTACACTCTAGAGGCCACATTTGTGACCCAATTTTTTATAAAACTTTGTTAGAAGGTTTGTTTTAACAATTTCTAAGCCAAGTTTGAATATGGGTCATTTCGGGTAAAAAACTAGGTCACCAGGTCAAATCTTAGGAAATTCTTGTTTACACTCTTGAGGCCAAATTTATGACCCGATTTTGATGATACCTTGTCAGAATATTTGTTTTGACAATATCTAGGACAAGTTCAAATATGGGTCATTTCGGGTCAAAAAACTAGGTCACCAGGTCAAATCTTAGGATATTTACACTCTAAAGGCCACATTTGTGACCCGATTTTGATGAAACTTTGTAAGAATGCTAGTCTTGGCAATACCTAGGCCAAGTTCGAAAATGGGTTGCGTCGGTTTAAGAACTAGGTCACCAGGTCAAATCTTATTAAATACCTGTTTACACTATAAAGGCCACATTTGCGACCCAATCTTCATGAAATTTGGTCAGAATTTTTGTTTTGACAATATCTAGGCAAAGTTTAAATATGGGTCATATCTGGTTCAAAACTAGGTCACCAAGTCAAATCTTAGGAAATTCTTATTGACACTCTAGAGGCCACATTTGCGACCTGATTTTGATGAATTTAGTCAGAATGTTTGTTTTGACAATATCTAGGCCAAGTTCGAAAATATGTCATGTCTGGTCAAAAGCTAGGTCACCAGGTCAAATCTTAGGATATTCTTGTTTACACTCTAGAGGCCACTTTTGCGACCCGATTTTAATAAAACTTTGTCAGAATGTTTGCCTTAACAATATCTAAGCCAAGTTTGAATATGGGTCACATCGGTTTAACAACTAGGTCACCAGGTCAAATCTATGGAAATTCTAATTTACACTCTAGAGGCCACATTTTTCTCCTGATTTTTTATGAAACTTTGTCAGAATGTTTGTTTTGACAATATCTAGGCCAAGTTCGAATATGGGTCATGTCAGGTCAAAAACTAGGTCACCAGGTCAAATCTTAGAAAATTCATTTTCAAACATTACTTTAGATTTAGACCCCCAGGTGTCGCCTAATGTATATAAAGCAATAAAAAAGGGAACTCTTAAAAATCTTCAGTCTCAGGTGAGCGTTCCAGGGCCCTCTGGGCCCTCATGTTATCTAAATCAACTATGATATGTATACGAAGAGATATTTTAGCATATTTGCATAATTCATGATTTTCTAGTAAAATCTGTAGGACAGTGGCTTTAAGTGCTACATGTAGGAAAGTCTGGTAACCTGCGTACAATTACTGGTCTTCTTAAACAGTAATTCTCAAAGCACAAATCGCATAAACCAAGAAAAAATACAATAAAGTGATAAAAGAAAGTGAACTGTTTGCCATGTAAACGCACAGTTAACACCTTTATCAAGAAGTCCAATAAATAACTGAGACCGTGATAATTTATCTTTTTTCTAGTTATATTATTTGTTCTATAGAGATTTGAGCGACCACACGTATCAGTGTACGTAGCCGATTTGGATAAATCGCAGAGCTTGTTCATAAATAGTGAAAATATGCATTTTTCGCCTTTAATTGGCTAAAGCACAATAATATGTACTAAGGCACTGCCTCTTATCGACCGTACCCGTTTTACTGTTTTTACACTTAATATATCACCTTTTTCAACATTATCAGCCTTAATATAGTTTATCAATGTCGCCTTTACGTCAAATGTTAATTTTTGTATTATGAATATAATTTTAATTATACCTAAAACAATATGTTTGTTTCCTGTACATCCCAAAAGAGCTTTTGATTTTGTCTATATTTTAATTTGAATTTCATTATAAATTATAATGTATCAGCTAGTGTGGGATGCAGCAGCAACCTTAGTCAGTTTATGGTGGGGCAGTAATAATGCTAGATTATATTAAAGCCATTACTTATGGTTTTTTTTATCTATATTAAATTATGAACCCTATCATTATGCACTGAGCCATAAATTAACACTAGGTGCATGAGTATTTCATAGTACTTGTACCTGGACTAATAGGCTTTTTGATGGATATATGGTGTATACAGATATTGATTGTGAATACCAATCACACCTGTCAAATATATAATAAACTAAATGCCAAATAATATAATTTTTATAACTATATAATGAAAAACCTTATTTGGTAAAAATATTTTACAACAAGCGAAATACATGTATTTTCAACATATACAACGTAAATTTTATTCATAGTGCCAAAAAAGATTTAGCTTAATTTCCCAAGCCTTATTTTAGATTTCTGACACTATACAACTGCAGTGATATTCAGTGTCAAATTTAGGATTTGACTTTAGGGGGCTTGGACTTTCTCAACGGGGTGGGGGGCTGGTACATCAAAATTATCAAAAGTTGAAGGTTGAAGTTAAAGTCATTTTTAGAGTGTTTTAGCCATATGTCTATGAAAAATATGCTTAAAATTAATCTCGAGTGAAGCAAAATATAAAAAATAGCGTTTGGGGCATACAAATTCATAGGTCCACGGCCGTTGGAGGGGGGCGCACCGGATGCGCCCCGTTAGTGATATCATTAACATTTAAAAAATGGTTCATTGTTACGCCTTCTTCACAAAGTGCAAATCCAAGTATACAACTTGAACATCTCTTCAATTTATATTAAATGTGTCTCGGTTTTAACACCGGGGCCAACCAGGACCACTAGCGGATCTGGGGGACCCGCCCCCCTGTTAATGGCCGCGGCAACATACACTAAACGGTGTGTTGTTTTTCAAAATATTTTATGTGCAATTCATACATTTTATCATAATGTAACTACGCCTAAAGACAGCTATTCCATGTTTTAGTATCCGGATCTTGATCCATGTCCGGATAAAATTATGTGTAGGCTACCCTATAGGGCCAGTCTATATATATATATGCCAAGAGTTTAAAAAATCTGATTGGCCCTTGGTTACAGGAAAACATCTAAAATGTAAATAATAAAGAATGGGATTTCCTCAACGCCCATTATTATGGCTAGCCCTAGGGCATTCCAAGTTATGTTTTTATAGGGTGACTTGACCGCAAAAGGGGTGACTTGACCCAGGTGAGAGGTGCTTTGGTGTGACTTGACCTGTCATCTTCAGGGAAAACTGTTATTTAAACTTTTTTTTAAGTTGAATTACAGTAAAAATCTCTTGGCAGACATAATAATGGACTAGTTTGGCCACTGGCCTTATCTCCAGCCATACTTTACTATAGAAAAGACATTCTGTAGCATTTGTTTTTACTAAACACATTCTCAAAGTTCTTAATGTAAATAACAATATAAATTGAAGAAATTGAAGTTTAGTTAAAACATACAGTGAACTCGACAGTTCCGGGTGAGTAAAGAAATTAACGAAGAGTGTCTCTTCAAAACGAATGCATGGAGGAACAAAACTGTATATACTGTTTAACAAATTATTCCTCTTTACTTTAATACAATTCATGAATTATTTTAATATGTAAATCCCTATCTTTAGAGTATCCGTCCATGATGTAAATTTGACAGTTGCGGGTCACGTTATAAATGTTATTTTTTTGTTTTCAGGGAGCATCTAAACAATGTTAACATAATAAATCAGCTTTTGTTTCTTACAACAAAACCTTTATACCAAATTTTTACTTCAAAATAAACACTTAACACGTGTAAAAGAACGACCTTACTATAACACCGTCAATTACCTATTGTATAGAGAATAAAACAAAAAGAATAATGAAATGAAGAATAAACGAGTTCAACTCTAGAAATTGTTTTATTTTTTGACACGATATCTCATCACATTCTAAAGAAATGTAATAAAGTGTTTTAAACCCTTGCCCTTTTTACAAAATATTTAATTTTCGAGGAAGTCCCTACGACTGACCCGGAACTGTCGTACGTGAACTAGGTCAAACTATCAACAAGCATACCACGAAGAAGAAAAAATAAAAACAATATTTATAGAATGTTGGTCAGTATTAAATAATCTCCAAATCTATATGTAAAAAGTACATATTGTGCTGAAATTATGGCTTTAAATGAATGTTTAAGTAGTGAGATGTAAATATTTTACTGGAATTTTCACTCTCCGTGGAAGCTGTGCAGTCAAGTGTTTCGTAATCACGACGTCAGTAAATCAAAATTTGACAACCAACAACAAATTTAACGCATCTAATAGATTAAGGAAAACGACTTGATAATTAATAAATCGATATTCTTTGACATTCTGGAAAAACAAAAATGTTTATGCGAAGATGACCCGGAACTGTCGATGACCCGAAACTGTCGAGTTCACTGTACCTAAATTCAAGACAATTCATACCTTGATTCAAAGTTCCAAAACATGTGTACATAGTAGATCAGTTGCTTTCCACCGATTGCATTGTAAAAATGTTAAAAATACAAGCGACAGAGACTAAAACTCCATGCAGACTGACAATTTTTCACATCGTGATGTGTCATTCTCATTCTCTCAATTCTGCTTTCCGTCTTCTTTGTTAAATGTCCCAATAGTTATTTCGGTAGAACATGCTAATAAAAGTGTACTGAGTTTATATAGAAAACACAATAATCCATCAGCATTTTGTTAATATGCAAACAGTTAAATATTTTTATCTGAAAGACGTCTTGCCATTTTACCTGCTCGACGTCTGAACTCATCGGACAGTGGGCGGCTACACCACACCATCTCTCTGATGTACGTAGGGGCGCGCAATCTTGAATTTGGGATTACTTCTCACATTGTGACGTAACCATCTGTGTATTAAATGCTTTAAACACGCTATACTTATCACGATCGCCGGTTTGGCGGAATTGGCCGAGTAGTTCAGATTGTCTGTTGTTCAAGATTTTCATATAGGAATAGAATATAATAGACTTGAATAGAATAGAATAGTGTTTATTTCCAATCATGATAGGTTAGTAATCGCCGAATGGCTTTCTTAGGTTTCCGTAAGAACTAAATTTCAGAGTAGGCGTTTTGGGTTAGACATATCCTTCCACCAGATACATCCGAGGCACGATCGCCGATTAGGCGGAATTGGCCGAGTAGTTCCGATTGAGATTGAGCAGGTAGACCTAAAAGACGCAAACGGATTTAATTGCAGAAAAGTATTTTAACAAGTTGCACCCTTGCACGGTGACATCCCTTGATAGCAAAAAGACATAAATGTAAGGCGTTTTGTAATTGTTCGTATTTTATGCGATAAATATGGCCGCCATTACAGTATTCGTTTACGTGCGCTATTCAATGCACACAATACCTGATACGTGTGTTTATTGATTATGCTCTGGAATAAGAATTTAAATTGTTATTTTTAAAAACAAAATAAAATATAGAACTTTTCTTTAAAATTTACATAAACATGTTGACATCAAATATGAGATCTATTTGTTCTGTTTCTTTGCCCACTTCTGATTGCCAATGGATTGATTATAACCTCAAATATTAATCCGCGAATGCGCTAAAAAGCCGGGTACCAAACATTTTGATAGGAACGGGGATTTTGATCACTGGTGCCTGTTCCAAAATGACCATATTTTTTGAGCTGCATCCCTTGTCAAAAAAGTAGTCCGCTTGAGTGCCCTTAGTACATGTGTACTGGTGTGTTGCCGTAAGCGACCTTCAGGCCGCTTCGCGGCCCTACGGTCGATATTACCCTTGGGTCAAAGGCAAGCATAAAAAGCCGTAAAACTTCCATACTGTAGTAAGTTTATTACTGGATGCGGATTTCGCAACTTTTACAATATAATAACAATTTCATAAACGTCATACGTCATATGATATTCGTATGTCGCCCGTGTCCGCATCTAAACTATTTTCAGGACGCTGAATGTTGGATACCAATAAGTGAAAGAAACCCATTGTATTTTAATTGTTCATTTTTTTGCAAGAATAATAATTAAAATATATGAGTTCTGATATGGACTTAAGAAATGCGGCCTTTATTATACAATTATAGTACGAAAACATTTGGCTATTGCTGTCAAGTGAATAAGATTTTCCTTACATGTGAAAATATAAACTAGTTTGTGCACACATTATTCTAGTCGTATAATTACAAAAGAGCAGTGTATTTTTGTCGAATGAATAGAAAACAAATTGCAGCCGTTTTCAAACAGTTTCAACTGAATACATATTTGGGTCATAAGCATGGGTATTCTAGTATACGGGTTGAAAGCAATTTAAATGGGTCACAATTAACGTGCTATTGATTTCAGAATGGCGACAGTAATGGAGGATCAAAATGAACGAAATTTTTTGCTGCTGCACAGACTCCTTCTATACTCTACACGTGTCCTGCTAGCCAAGTTTGAATCATTGTTACCCCAAGGCACAACTTTACAGACATGGCAGCCAAAGGGCAAAGACTTGACGGCGGCAAAACTGTCAAACACCCAAATCAGCAACATCAAGCAACGTCGCACTGAGAAGTTTGACATCGGACTGTTGATATCGCTTTTACGAAACTTCAGTTACAAATCAGATAGCAAAAATCCCCTTTGGAATGTGACGGACAACCACAAGATACAAAATACAGGAGACATTGCAGACATTGTACGCATTAGGAATCTGAGAAACATGGTATGTGTTGAATATTGCACATATAAAGACTTTAGGTAAACGCTGAACACATTGTTGCAGATTTTCATATGAAAAATGGTTTTGTGATGAACGTGGTTTACTGATGTATCAGAGTATTTCACGATATAATACAATATACAAAAATACTACAAATAAACGGTTTGTGCACACATATTACAATGTATTGCGTATAATTGTTTAAATATGCATTGATAATAATAGTAATAAAAGCATTTTACGAAACTTCTTCGTAATTAAATTATTGCACTTGACAGACTTTTCTTCCAGAAATACAACAAAACTTGTGTTTAAAATTCAAAGTTATTCCTTTACTTGATTATTTTAGATGAGTCATGTGACGTCTGCAGATATGGACGACAATGAATTTAATACACAGTGGAGCATGCTTGAAAACGTATGTTACCCGGCATTCTTTGTTGTTGTTTTGTATTTGGTTTAGAACATTAAATCACTCGTTTTTATACTTAAATTTGTCATTGTTATTGTCATTTTGGTTTAAAATGGCACTCATGCATATTCAGTATGCAGCCGAGTTATTAAAAAGATATCAACGAATCGCATTGGCTTTTAAACACGTCGCCTAGGGAATATCGTATAGCTTTATGGTAGATAAGTTAGTAGGTTTGACGTAAATTATCTTTAGTTTGTCGTATATTTAATGCGCCTTCACGCGGACATTTTGGTTCAATTCCAGGGAGAAGCGTGTTTTTAAATGTTGAACCACTTTTTAGGACAGTTTATACCATGTTCACGATTTACACATTAAAATTCATAAAAAGATGAAAAGAGAAAATTAAAACATAGCGACACTTAAACACTACTGCATTACTTTTGTGAGTAATACACACACTCAAGCAAAAAGTATAAGAAAACTTCGTCAGGCTGTATTTGAACCATAGCCAACGGTGTGACAGGCGCTCACTTAAACCGCTTTACTTAGCATTTCATTTGTTTTGCATGTAAAACACCTATTATGAGATAAAATTCAATATTCGACTGCCGAGTAAACAACCGCAAAACATCCGATTTGTCTTACGATTGTTTCCAAACAGTTATAAGTGCCACTTCAAACCAATATGAAAATACAACAGCTCAAACTAAATAACATTAAACACGGACCTATAAACTATTCCAAAGACATAACGGTATACATAACAAATCATCTTATATTGACTTTTAAGTAAACACATTTCTTGTTGGAAACGTTGTCAAAGCATCAAATCATACACTATGGTTCGATTATGTGTTTTCTATCGGATCCCTTCCCTTTTAAACTTGTAATTTATTTGTTGATCTGGGAAATGCGTTGCAAGTTTTCAACATACATGTACTGCCAAATAGATATAGGACAAAATTAGGGTACCACAATATAGGTGTTGATGCCCCGAAAGCGTTGGTAACAAGAACATTTTATATGTGTGTGTGTGTTTTCTGTTGCACATGCCACGAATACAGGGGAGTTCCTTTAATGGTTCGTGAAATAAAATGGAACGCTTTTGTTTATAGGCCATGGAATCTCTCGGTGCGTCATGTGGTTTGACCAGTCAAAAAGATGAAATCAATGAACTTAAGACAAAGTCATTGGATCTTTTTACTCCAAAAATGAGAAATCTTAGAGGTGCGTTAAAATCTTAAGATGACATTAGCATAACGATGTTTATAATGTTACAATATGTAAGTTGATTTCATCAATTTTAAGTGTTATATAATTTAGACTATATAGATGGATTATTCTCTTTATCAGTAATTCCATTAAACAGACAACCAATTGAATCTTTACAGATGCAACAAAATGCTTTCTCGAGGGCAAAATCGACAAATATTTTGTCAAGACAAAGTCCTACAATGAAGCAATGAAGGTTCTCTCAGAAAAACATTTGGTAGTTTTAACGGGTCATCCCGGCGAAGGGAAAACAACAATGGCTGCACATCTTGCTCTCGAGGTAGGACTAAAGCCAGAAAATTGCGTCAAATTGGAATGCGCTAGTGACTGGGAAGATGTCAACTGGTCCCTGCGATGTTTTACCATGGTTATTATAGACGACATATTTGGTGAAGTATGCCTTGATCGGGAACGTGTGTCGAACTGGCAAAAAGTTCTTAATCACATAGAACATTGTGCAATAGACAAAAAACTAAAAGTGATAATAACCTCTCGCAGTCACATTATAGAAGAAGCAAACGACTATCTTGACAAAAAAACGATGTTTAAAAAGACCTCTAAAAACTTGGTTCACCTAAATTCGAGGTGTCTGTCAGCAGACGAAATGAGACAGATATTGAAATCAACCCTTATGAGAAATGACATTAAGAAAGATGTTGATTTAGATGAGTGCGTTAAGAATGCGATAGGCTTAACAAACTTGCAGTCTGGTGAGCAAGAAGAGAGCGTGTTCGGATTTCCTCAGTGTTCTGCGCTATTCGCCACAGATACATTAGTTGTTCATGGTCCTGGCTTCTTTAAAAGACCAGACTGCCACTTCAAATCATATATTGAGCAGTTAATGAAGTCAAAAGACAAAGAACAGTTCTACAAGTTTATTGCATTGGTGGCAATTTGGGCAGAAGAAAATCACTCAATAAAGGAATCTGATTTGCAAAACCCGAAGAACGTTTCACCTCATGTACAACACATTGCCGACTGTTTTGGAATCGTGGTTGACCACAAGTTTGTTGAAACTGTAAAGTCTTCATTACATGCATACACATCATATTTATTGATATACAACAAGAAATCAGGTGAATATACTTTTTCTCATAATGTAATTGGCGAAATGGTAGGTGTTGTATTAGGTAAACACAAGCTGTGGGAATGCATTCAACTTTGTCAACGAGAGTTTCTAATGGAGCGTCTCACTCTGTCAAACGACGAAGAAAGTGGTATGAAAGTCTCGATCCCTCCATTTATGTATACTGACCTTTGCCAGAAGATCATTAAATTTATTTGCCCAAATGACTGCAGTACAATTAAGGACATATTTGTATTGAGACATACTGGTTTTCAATCGAAAAGCTTTGTAGACGTGTTCCTACAGCTCATCGTTCAGAACAAAATTGAATTGAAGTTATTTAATGCTCCTTGTTGGACCAAATGGTATAAATTTGGCAAAAGTGAACAATTATTTCTATTAGACTATATTCTCGCCGAAAATATTCTGGTTCTGGCTGAGCCTATTGTAATGGATATAACAAAGTTTCTTCAAGTAGACACGAAAGTGTCAGGCTATGCTATTTGCATTATTATGCGCAAACTGCCTTTTTTGTTAAAGACAGTTCTTAGCTCTGGTAGAGCTCAACCAAATACTAAGTGCTTTATATGGTTAGGGCACTATACGTATCCCCTGATTATAGCCTCCAACGAAAACTTACTGGAGTCAGTAGAATATTTGCTACTCTATGGCGCTGATTCTAACATAACAAATAACGACGGCAGAACAGCCCTCCATTACGCTGCCAAAAGCGGGCATCAGGAGATATGTCGGGAACTTCTGAGTAAAGGAGCTGATGTAAATATTGTTGACAAGCATTACAGGATATTCAATGGGGGATATAATGATAAAAGTCTGGCGATGTTTGCCGATAAAGCAAGAATCAATGCAAAGAACAGCTTTTTGTGTACCCCTTTACATGGTGCAGCATATGGGGGACACTGTGGTGTAATTGGGGAGCTTCTGAACAGTAAAGCAGACGTCAATTCAACAGACATCAATGTTCATACACCTTTACACAAGGCGGCATTTAAAGGACATAGAGATGCATTAAAAATGCTTTTGGATAATGGTGCTGATGTAAATATTGTGAACAAAATCAACCACACAGCCCTGCATTATGCTGCACTAGAAGGACACTGCAGTGTAATTGAAGAGCTTCTCAAAAGTAAAGCAAACATTCACGACAAAGACAGGAATGGAAAAACACCTTTACACTGTGCTGCACTCGAAGGACATAGAGATGCAGTGAAGATGCTGTTGGATAACGGTGCTGATGTAAATAATGTTGACAAACACAATCAAACAGCCCTACATTTTTCAGCAAAAAAAGGGCACTGTAGGGTAATTGCAGAGCTTCTTAAAAGTAATGCAAACATTCACGACGAGGACATCAATGGATATACACCTTTATACTTGGCAGCATTGAATGGACATAAACATGCAGTAAACATGCTTTTGAATAATGGTGCCAATGTCAATTCTGTGCAGAAAAATAACCGCATAGCCCTTCACATAGCAGCACAAGAAGGGCACTGTGGTGTAATTGAGGAGCTTCTCAAAATTAAAGCAAACGTACATGCTAAAGAAATCAAAGGAAACACACCTTTACACTTGGCGGCAAATGGAGGACATACAGTTGCAGTGAAAATGCTTTTGGATAATGGTGCTGATGTAAACGTTGTTAACAAAACCAACCACACAGCCCTACATTTTGCAGCAGTCGATGGGCACTGTGGTGTAATGAAAGAGCTTCTCAATAGAAAGGCCATTATTTTCAACAAGGATATTAATGGATATACACCTTTATATTGGGCTGCATGCGAAGGACATAGAGATGCAGTAAAGATGCTTTTGGATAACGGTGCTGATGTCAATATTGTGAATGAAAAAAACAAAACAGCCCTTCATGTAGCAGCGGTCAAAGGGCACTGTGAAGTAATTGTAGAGCTTCTCAAAAGTAAAGCAAACATTCACGACAAGGACATCGATGGAGAAACACCTTTACACTGGGCAGCATTTAATGGACATAAAGATGCAGTAAAGATGTTTTTGGATAACGGTGCTGATGTTACTTTTGTGGACAAAAAAAACCGAACAGCCCTGCATATTGCAGCACAAGAAGGGCACTGCGATGCAATTGATCAGCTTCTCAAAAGTAAGGCAAACATTCACGACAAGGACATTGGTGGAGTAACACCTTTACACTGGGCAGCAAAATATGGACACAAAGATGCAGTGAAGATGCTTTTGGATAACGGTGCTAATGTAAGTCTTTTGGACAAACACAATCAAACAGCACTGCATTTTGCAGCCCAAGAAGGGCACTGCAGTATAATTGAAGAGCTTCTCAAGCGTAAAGCAAACATTCACGACAAGGACATTGGTGGAGTAACACCTTTACAATGGGCAGCAAAACATGGACATAAAGATGCAGTTAAAATGCTTTTGGATATCGGTGCTGATGTTAGTATTGTAAACAAATACAATCAAACAGCACTAAATGTTGCAGCCCAAGAAGGGCACTGTAGTATAATTGAAGAGCTTCTCAAAAGTAACGCAAACGTTCACGACAAGGACATCGATGGAGAAACACCTTTACACGTGGCAGCATTAAGTGGACATAAAGATGCAGTTAAAATGCTTTTGGAAAACGGTGCTGATGTTAGACATGTAAACAAAAACAACCAAACAGCCCTACATTTGGCAGCAGTCGAAGGACACTGTGGTGTTATTGAAGAGCTTCTTAAAAGTAAAGCAAACACCCATGCCATGGACATCGATGGACAAACACCTTTACACGAGGCAGCATTAAATGGACATAAAGATGTAATTAAGTTGCTTTTGGATAACGGTGCTGATGTTATTAGTGTGACAAAAAACAACCAAACAGCCCTACATTTGGCAACAGTCAAAGGGCACTGTGGTGTAATTGAAGAACTTCTCAAGAATAAAGCAAACATGAATAACAATGACATGGCTGGGGGAACACCTATACACTGGGCAGCAAAACATGGACATAAAGATGCAGTTAAGATGCTTTTGGATTACGGTGCTGATGTCAGTATTGTGAACAAAAACAATGAAACAATCCTACATGTTGCAGCACAAGAAGGGCACTGTGGTGTAATTGAAGAGCTTCTCAAAAGTAAAGCAAACATTCACGACAAGGATATCGATGGAGATACACCATTGCATTGGGCAGCAAAACATGGACATAAAGATGCAGTTAAGATGCTTTGTGATAACGGTGCTGATGTAAGTATTGTAAACAACAACAACCAAACAGCCCTACATTTTGCAGCACAAGAAGGGCACTGTAGTGTAATTGAGGAGCTTCTCAAAAGTAACGCAAACATCCATGCCAAGGACATCGATGGAGAAGTACCCTTACACGAGGCAGCATTAAATGGGCATAGGGATGCAGTGAAAATGCTTTTGGATATCGGTGCTGATGTCAATAATGTGGACAAAAACAACCAAACAGCCCTACATTTTGCAGCACAAGAAGGGCTCTGCAGTGTAATTGAGGAGCTTCTCAAAAGTAACGCAAACATCCATGCCAAAGACATCGATGGAGAAATACCCTTACACGAGGCAGCATTAAATGGACATAGGGATGCGGTGAAGATGCTTTTGGATATCGGTGCTGATGTTAGTTTTACGAACAAAAGCAACCAAACAGCACTGCATTTTGCAGCACAAGAAGGTCACTGCAGTGTAATTAAAAAGCTTCTAAAAAGTAAGGCAAACATCCATGCCAAAGACATCGATGGAGAGGTACCCTTACACGAGGCAGCATTAAATGGGCATAGGGATGCAGTGAAGATGCTTTTAGAAAACGGTGCTGATGTAAATAATGTGGACAAAAACAACCAAACAGCCTTACATTTTGCAGCACATAAAGGGCACTGTAGTGTAATTGAGGAACTTATCAAAAATAATGCAAACATTCACGACAAGGACATCGATGGAGAAATACCTTTACACGATGCAGCATTAAATGGACATAAAGAAGCAGCGAAGATGCTTTTGGAAATCTGTGCTGATGCTAATATCGTAGACAACAGGAAACAAACAGTCCTTCATGATGTCACAAATGTAGGACACTGTGATTTAATTGAAAACATTGAACAATCTATTAACATTGCGGCAGACATCAATGCGGTAGACAGAGATGGGAAAACTCCCTTACATTTGGCGGCATGTAATGGATTTATAGATGCAGTGAAACTACTTTTAAATAACGGCGCTGATGTAAATATTATAGACAGCAACAACTGCACCGCCCTCCACGATGCTGTCAACTGTGGAAAGCATGACGTCATGACAGAACTAATAAACTTTGATGCAGATGTTAATGCAAAGGACAACATAGGAGATATGCCTCTACATATTGCACGTCGTCTTGAAGATGAAACAGCAGTCCACATTCTAATTAACCACGGTGCAACGATGCATGCCAATGTACACAAACATGGCTAAAATGTATCATCATATGCAATATAGAGAAGTACCGATAAGAAGTTATGGACATCACAAAAAGGACAATTTGTCTTAGAAGAGTTTGTTTATCAGTTGGCAATTTATTAAAGTCTTTGTGAATAGTAAAATCGACAGAACGACGTCCTCTCGACTTATAAAATCCGAGGGTCAGTTCTCCGAGAACTTCAAACTTCATTTGTAATGTCTGATATCAGTACTGCTCAGTTGACCTTCAACGAAGATGACACGTGTGAAGAAGATGATCGTTTGTGGAGTAACTGTGTTAGCAAATGGACTTAGTGCGTCAGACAGCCCCAATATGCATTTATTATCATTCATATCAACAAACTGATTTATTGACGATGGTACTCATTCGTATGTGTTGACTTACTCTGCGGTTAAGAGTTTGTGTGCCTTGAAATAACCGCAGGTATAGTTTGGTGAATCTTGTACCAAAGCCTTGAATATTGAATAAGTAAAAAAGTAAAAGCCTTTAAGAGTCCTACATCTACTACTTGGTCAGCTCCGTGCAATACAGCTGTTTAAACATCCAATTTGCAAATAGAGGTAACCGGATTCGATTTCTGTTTCCCACCTTGGAACACGTGTGACAGTTTATGTGTCAGCGATGTGCATTATAGGTATTTATTTTATAACAGATTTCTAAACAACAAAGACAACAATAGGAAAGAAACTGCCGACGATTAAAAAATATCATTTTGTAAACGCACGGAAATTAATATGTATTAAATATATTCGTCTAAGTGCCTTGTACACAGGAAAGCAGTCTTAAGAGACACAAGAGACATTCCATTCAAGTGAGCGTGATATTTATACCGTACGTAAAAATGTCCACATGACTTAATTAGACTTTTAGTTCATTTATCAATTCACAACAGATAAGATATTTTGGTTGCTCATACAGTTTTTACTTCTACGCACATATATGTATACACTTTCTCTTGTTGAAACTATGTTGCATTATGTTTTTTTTGTTTGTTTTGTTTTGTTGTGCTTTTGTTGATAATAATATTTTTGAATCAGTCAATTTGATTTTTGTTATTGCTGTAAATACCATAATTATAATTATGACAAAATCAAGA
>Ga0224511_10000714_pt1 | contig 17298 bp, 14 predicted proteins | sample SF_May12_sed_USG_2_FD_169988 | JGI IMG/M metagenome (GOLD analysis project Ga0224511, IMG submission 169988) | Sediment microbial communities from San Francisco Bay, California, United States - SF_May12_sed_USGS_8_1 | ecosystem: Environmental > Aquatic > Marine > Sediment | place: USA...
CTACTACTACTACTACTACTACTACTACTACTACTACTACTACTACTACTACTACTACTACTACTACTACTACTACTACTACTACTACTACTACTTTTTACTACTACTACTACTACTACTACCACATCTACTACCACTACCACTACCACTACTACTACCACTTTCTCTATCACTACCACTATATACGTTATAATGTAATATGCCTAACACTCGGTTGCCTGTGGCGTTCCTCCGACCTCAAATCACAGCACGAGATATTACAGTTCCACTACATTTGAAAGCGTTGTAAACTATACTTGCGATAGCGGCTTTAGAACAGTTAACGTCACATCAATCAAATGTGACAGCTCGGGACAATGGAATACGAGTGCTTTTAACATGAGAAGGTAAGTTTGTGGAAAAGGAGGGAAGAAGACGGTTACTAAAATGGATGGTTAATTAAAACTAAAACATTGAACGTCTTCAATAAAACTGAGGCTGCTGTTTTCTCGTGCAAGCTATAATTCCTGAGGGCTTTCCCTTTCATCAGTTTAATTGTACGGGTGCATGGTTTTAAACTAATTGCAGAATCACAAATATAAGAGAATAATTTAGATTCTTAAAATATTTAAGGGTTTACTTAAGCTTTAAATTATCGTTAACGGCTGTGGCATCTTAATTACCACTGATGAACAGGTTCAATAAAACCGACTGAATTTATATTCCCAATATATCGAGTTTATAACGGACCAAAATGATCAAACTTTACGCTACAGGTTTTTGTTTATTTATCTAACTGTCATTGTCTAAAGACGAGTGTAATGATAAGGAGAATTCGCACAATTGCGACTGGCACGCCAACTGTCGAACTCTGGCGGGGGTTACTTTTGCACGTGCAGAGATTGGGTTTGACGACATGGCTCTTACTGGAGACTTCAGCAATATTGGCCGCCACTGTCAAGGTTTGTCGACGTTTTATATGAGTTTAAAAGTTACAAATATAGCTTTTAACATATGACCAATTTCATGTCTAATGTAAACCTTGATGTGAAACAAAGTATTCTTGTTTTCAGATCATGACGAGTGCCGGGATACAAGAGGAACCCACTGCCAGTACAGCCGAAACCAGACCAACTTCTGTTCAAACTTGTCCCCGACTATTACTGCCACTGCCACAAGGGGTGGACAGGCAAACACTGCGAAACAAGTAGGCTTACACATGCATTCGTCTTTTTCACAAAGTTACGAAAAAAGCGTATGCGGGTTTTATGAGTCTTCTACTGTATAGTTATCTTTATTGTACAAATACACTTAATTTATTTTGAATGTATTTAATATGCTATTACTGTACTGCCGTCGGTTTTTGAAACATATTACGAGCATACGTTTCTCTGTCATGCATTTTCCAAAAGGAACCCAAGACTGTTTAGAAAAATTACATAATACGAGCACTGTTCGATAAATTCGTGGAATTGTGCAATAAATCAGTCAATTTGAAATTTGGCCATGGTATGTATTTACATGATGTCAACACGCTGTTTATATTTCAAATATCATACGCTCTGAGATTTTAAATATTGGTTACCATAGTAACGTATGTATTGCTAGTTGCCGGGCTCCATTTTGTTACCGAAATAGTCATTTATGTTTTTAATAAAACGAGACCCTCGTCGAATAGCAAATAACGCATAAACTAAGCAGACTATGTAGTAATGTCATAACGTCATGTCCGTAGAAGATTTCTGGTGTAACAGTATGTTTGACTTCATAAATGAATTTTTAGTTGCGTTAGTGCTAACCTTTTGTGTGTTGTTTTGACGTCTTCCACAGATGATGTGTTACGTGCAGTTGTTAAATGTTCGTGCGCGTCTGAGTAAATCACTTGAATAAACCAATTTTTTTAATATTAATGTCGACAACAACAAGTTCTAGTATCACATCATTTGTGTGATTCGGATGTACACAGCTAATTATCCCTTAAACGAGGATCCATTCCAATATCGACTTTGAAGTGAAGTTTTCTATATTGGACACAGAGACAAGTTGAATGGTGACCGACGATTAGTTTGCGCGTTAAATTTTATCACATACGCGTATTCAGCTGGCTGTACATTTCACATATTCAAAAGTATAAGAATACTTTACACAATTTTGTTCATTTTGGAAGGACAGGAACATCCGCTGTATGCCCAAAATTGATAAACGCAACGCTTACTAAACTGATTAATGAAGTTGACGTTAATTTTCATTTGGTGCCTGTTAATGTTTGTTACCATATGTTGTAAAACATTGTAACTTTTTACGGGTCAACATACTTAATTGAAACTAACAGTATATGTCATATACATATTGTCTTGTATCATTTGTAAAAACAATATAAATCGAGTAAACCGAAACAATTTTATAAACATTTTCCCACGAATTTATCGAACATCTCTCGTGAATTATAAACATGTTAACAGACGTGAATGAATGTCTGGCATATAAGCCGGGCCCTTGCGGCCCTCACGCCTCCTGTCGAGACGGATACGGGACGTACAGCTGCAGGTGTAATTTCGATTGTTATAAAACATAATTGTCAGTTTAAAGAGGTGCAAGCAATATTTACGTGTGCAAAAACGCCATACAATACGCTTAAAATGTATGTTCTAATTTGTTTTTAAGCCGATTGAAATATTGGTCTTGCTTACAAAGTTCCAACGCAATAAGTACATTAACATTAAAACTGACAAGACCAACGTCATCTCGTTACAGAGCCTGTCATGCTAACGTTTCACACATAGCCGGACAAATACGGCAAGGGAGATAATGACATACAATACGTCTAAGCCATTCCATACGGTCGCTTTCCTTACTTCGGACACTACTTCAACTTGTTCAGGGTACGGCATAACGAAGTGTTTATTAGAAATAAGAATTTTGTTCTTTCGAAACATTAACATTTTTAAGTTTAAATACCTATAAGTGTGGTATTCATATGTATGTTTTTTTTCTAAAATGTGGTTTGATATGTTTTCAATATTTGACGTAATCTTAAAAAACAAATCAAAGTTTTGTAATAACACCAAAAATAACATGTTATATTGCGCTATTATGTCAATATAAATGGAGGAGATGTTCAAAGAAAAAATGTTGTAAACAATGTGGACAAGTCAAGTTGATGGCCACCATGACAAAATGGCCCGTACAAAAACACACAGAACATCACAAAACACGGAGTAAACAAGGACGCAACAGACATAAAGAAATAACTATTTTTTTGTGTTTTTCAACTTAAAAAGTGTGAACAGTTCGTCGAACATCATTACACATATTTGTCTTCAGCAAGAAACATTTTTAATGTGAATCAACGAGCTTAAAAGCTACTGAAAGGAATAGGTGTATCTAGCACCATATCTCGATTTTGTTATTAAAGCAGCGACGTCTAGGACTATTTAACGTATTTGTAAAGAAACGTCTATAGCGACGATATTAAATACAAGATGATCCACCAAACAAGTCATTTTAAAAACGAAACACATCGGTGTCGCAGTAAAAACAAGTTATATTGAACACTTTCTTAGAATTCCCTATATTGTAATCGTATTTTAAACTAGCCAAGCCTGAACGGCTTCATCGCGTTGGACTACAAACCATTATACCAACGATATGGTACCGAAGACCCTGTGCTCTGGACGTAATTCGCCGATGACCATACTGTCATTGCCTCCTTGTGGATGAACCTGGATCTAACCAACAACGGGTCGGAGATAGAGGTACATGTATTCTCCAACCAGACCCACTACACACAGGACATCAGCCAGATCCAGGGCTTGATCCGTCAGTACACAAACATGGCCGATTTCAACGTGAACGTCGCTATAGCCGTCACGTGGAGACACGCCACCATACACTCGCCGTACATGCCCGAAGTGGAGCTCGTCCACCAACAGGTAGCTCTAACTAACTGACTAAATGTGTTTTCAAAAATTACCGATTTCATTATTAATATGTTATTACAATAAATAAATGATCAGATCATCAGTGTCTGTTATGTGTTTGAACACTTAAACTCTGAGGACTTATATAGATGTTTTGAGAACTACCCGCGATCATAGAATGTTTTTAAAAAAAATACAAGTTGTGAATTTCAATTGTATAATGTATCAATCGTCTTCCAATGATAGAAGCACCTGCATTTATCCGTTACGCGTATCCTTAACAGAATCTGTCTATGCAAATGATTCTGGCAACGGACGGCATGTACACGTACCTGATGTTCAACTACGACCAATAAGAGTTCAGTATCCAGACCGAGGCCTTCCTATCACTTTCCTCGGGCTACACGTACCCAGACAACCTGACCGGCGAGATTCTCTCTAACAGAACGACCTTCATGAACCTCAAGAACGGCTCTAACGTCAACCCGGGTAGGGTAAAATTACACGATTATTTGTTATCTATTGACACTTTGTTGTGTATTTGAAAAAAAAGGAACATGCAGATATTTCTACTCAATGCCATACAGCCTTTATCACACACTTCCTTGCTCAAACTAAATTTTTATTTAAAGACATGTCGGTTACAACATTTTGTTTGCAATTACAACAACAACAACAACAACAACAACAACAACAACAAAAGTAACAACATTATTATCGTCGTATATAACGTAATGCCATTTAATTTTTGTTTATAAAAATACAGAAATACATTACCATAACTATGCCCATAACTTTTCTACTATTTCTTCATGATATTTTGCTGTTTTGTGTTCGTGTTCTTGTGCTAATTTGACATTGAAGTATTGAATTTGGCTATTGCAACTTAAACAGCAACATATACGATTGAAACACTTCACTAGTTTTGTTGTTTATTGTAAAGTCTTTGTCATTGGTCCGCAATGTCTGTAGGATAACCATGTGCACATCAAACAGATTTCTGGCTGTTATAACGTGTGACGTTCACCAAACATGGCCTTTATAGTGCGACCGTTGCTATTGTTAGTTTGTAAAGTTTTACGTTTGTTTTAGTTATGTTATGCATAGTGTGATTTTAACTTTTAGCGTATAACAAGCAATGGCTGTACAACGTGACGTACATCACGGAGGACATGTGGGACGAGGTTCGCTGCCGGAAGTTCCACGAGAATGAGACGCTCAAGAAGTGGACACGTGATCAGCTCGTGAACGCGTTCCCATGCCCGTGCTACGAGCTTAGGATGAGGGAGGTGGGCATGGTCTTATAAATGGAAATTCCTGTGTTAAAAAGAGTGATATAACATAGTATTTAACAAACTAAAGATTTTTGTCAAATGCAACTTTTTATTTAATCCTTAAAATTATAAATATTTGTATCTAAAACATTTACTTAAATTATCGACCTGCCTTCTAAACAAACGATCAACGAAATATTGAAAAAATGTTATATATTAAATTACTACAACTGGATCGCTATGCATGCTTTAAAAGACAAACGCCCGGTGTTGGCACTGGGGAATTGTAAGTTGGTCGGTTTTGTTTAACACTGTTTTCAATTATGTTTAGTTCAGGTCACGGCGGTTAATAAGGTCTCCCTTGTCTGGGACGAAAAGCGTAACATATAACGTTACCTGACAACTGCTCCACTTGATTCAGGGTTGGAGATTGAATGACCAAAGACATTATTTCATGACAAAAATCATCGCAAAAATTACAAGACCTTGCCGGGTCAAACCCTCACTACCTACATTGGTAGAAAAAGCTAAAAGCTATTTTGTTCTGAGTGTGCTATTGTTTTTATTGTACAGGACTACACGTTCAAAGAAAACAACGATCTGCTGCCCAACAAGGACCAGTACACCAAATGTTTTGAGGCCTGGTTCTTTAACGCCTGGGGCATCAAACAACGCTGCTGCTACAGGTCACGTTAACTTATCTGTTAATTCAGATTATAAAGATAGATTTATCTTTCATGTTTTATTTGAAAAAGGCCCATTTTAAATGTTCTGGTTATACCTATTTATGAATGTAACATTCTAAACATTATGTGAAGTAATATAAATTCACGAAAACGTAAGACTTTGTGGCTTTAACCTTGTATTATGTTTCTTGTTAGGTTTGGACAGCTTGCAACCAAACATCCGGGGGCGATTGGTGCCCTGTTTGAAGATGATGGAATAAATAAAATCATCGATGATGGGTTCAAAAGTTGCTGCTCCAAAGTGAATGGCGCGCGCTACTGTGATTTGTTCTATGACGTCAACCCACCAGACGACTGCCATAATTGGTCCGTTGACGACGAGGGAATTTTTAAACGCGCAGTTAACCTAGTCAAGCGATATCTAGGTTATTATTGAACGTGTTTAGCACTAGACATGCATAATGTTCTTTGTTTATTATAAAAACAATTCACTCGATAGAATAGTCTTATAAATTACATGAAAAACACAAGTAATCTGACACGTGTTTTGCTGATGCTAAAATGTACATAGCAATGTGTGTAATATTTGTCTCAAGGACCACTAATAAAATACCGATTAATATGAATAATTTCATAAGTGTATTGTGCAAGTCATTTGTCATTTCAACAAAACATTGGACTTCGAGATTGATAACGGTGCCCAGTTTAATAGGAAACATGTGTTTTTTTATTTTCTATTTTTACACTAATTATGTTTTTGTATGTTCATGTACTGAAATATGCTTACAATATTCATTTCTGCAATGCTTTGATGTTTTCTGTACAAATTGTAATATTTATAAGTAATGATGTTGATTTTAAAATAGAACACGTTAATTTACAGTATGAATGTACAATTGATAGATATTCAAAAAAAAAAGTTGTATAATTTCATAACCTGTTTTCTTTTACGAGACCTTGGCGAAAGAAAGGCTTTTTTAAGTATACGTTGTTATGCTCTATTAACATTTAAAAACATAAAATGCATAGGAGTGTGTCTCTCAGATTGGGCTTTTGTATATTCATATTTGCACGTATGCCGTTAAAGTATTTGAAAGACAGTTTAATTGGTAACAATATATAGGTTATGCACCTTGAAGGTATATTAGCCCAAGTGAAGTCTAAACAAACAATATGTTGAATATACCAGGAATAGTTTTAATTATGAAAAACTTTTATATGTTTAGTATTTAGTAGACGTTGGTTATCATTTTAAGCTTTGGAGATATTTAAGTTTTAACATTAAAGTTGCTCTTTAGTTTGATAAAGATTCTATGCATAAAACTTTTTCTCTCATTATATTCACTTTCTGCAAACACATTTTTCGGTCTATTGTATGTTAAAAGTAAAACTTATGATTGGCATATACAAGTTGAAATAATTTACTATTTTATATTTAAGTAGCAACAGAAATTCCGGTGCGTTGCGGTAATGACATGGCGTTGCGGTAATGATTTCAAGACTTATTTGTTAGCTTAAATCTACTAGACTAGTTAATATAAGAAATATGTAAGGTATATATTCAATAATTTAAAGACTTTTCCCAAACTATTTAGAAAAAAGCCTTGCATAGCAATTCGGACTTTATTTGGTCGTTGACCTCTTAGTACGACATTGACTTTGAAAACAGAATTCCGTTTTGAGTGCGCGACATAACCTTTCATCAGGGTTAATCTTTTGTTAAATTCATATAAAAATCCAACTATACATTACAAAGTTATGGCCTAAACAAGTAATTTAGGACTTTTGGCATTTGGATATTGAACCTTGACCTCCAGGCATAACCTTTATCTTATAACTAGGAATAAAGTTTTTGAGCACGAAACATTTCTAAATCAACTGCAAACGTTAGGCTCATTTTTGTTCGAAAATCCAATTAATCTTAGTACAGTTATTGGCTTATTAAGCCAGATCCGGATGCAGTGCCGTAGGGTCGGTCGTACGGACAGACGCCCACACACCGAGTCAGAAAAATGTGTCGAATAAGTCGAGCTCACTACAAGTAGGTTCGGCAAATTGTACATTAGTTCAGTTATGCATCTATTGGCTCTTTTAGGTAACTTAAGTCATAAGTCAGTATGCTTTCGTTGCGGTAATGACCGTTGCGGTAATGACATTTTGTTATTATTTTTTAAATATTCTTTATTTGCAGGACATTCTATACCTTTTTTGTAAGTTATTTTCAACGTGTACACCAGAGCAATATAAAAAGTATACTTAAACTGTCTGCAATACATAATTAAAGCAGGTAGGCACCGTTCGGTAATGACATGGTAAAACATACGCGATCAAATTTCAAACTTTGCTCTCTTAGTGTGAACGTATATAAATAATATTAGAAATAATCACCGGGTAAAAACGTTGTTCACTGGCTGGTCTATATATAATGAGCATCAATAGACTGTTTGCGGTTCTTAATTTTCTTACAATTTGTATTTTGTGAAGTCGTTGCGGTAATGACCAAAATACTAGGGGCATTTTTAAACAAATCAAAACATTATCAAAATATCTGAATATAGTTATTATATTGGGCACGTTTATGTATTAGACATATGTGCATCATATTATGTCAAACACGAGTTCATAGCGATATAACTTCAATACAAGATTGTATGAGAAAAATGCAAAATTGAGCCAAGGACACGTAAAAAAGAGAACCCTTGCCTGAAAAAAATCGCTTCCTTGCTTTTCATGAAATAACAAGTTTTAAAATGGTAAATATACACATACATATTGATCTACATAAACCACAAAGAATTTTTGAATCATTCCAAAATCGAAACCTGTAGTGATACATCAAAGTCTGGGGACAGGAGTTTGGCTATTCCTGTAGAATTACCCTCCTATTAAACAAAGCACACTGAACAACCTAAACTGACAAAAGTATTACGGGTATCGACGATGAATGCTATTCCGGAAAGTCCGAACAATGTATGGAAGATATTTTACTTATTCTTTTGTTTTTGATTTACGTATAACATTTTTGTCTTGTCTCATTGTTAAAAAAAACTTCATCAACATTTTGTTCCAATAATGTTTCATTGATTTGACTATGGAGTATGTTTTATACACACAGAATCATAACTTCGGCTGTTATTCAAGTTCCGGTCTCACGATGTAATAAAATATGTATTAATGGTTATCACATGAATATGGGGTACAAACTATTTTGCGCTGCAAATAACATCAGCTAGCGTTTAACAAGTATCTAGATGATGTTTTCAACATAATGACTACCATTAACTGAGGATTTCTTCTGTGTTTTGTGTGTGGGGGTCATTTTTACATGGTGCCTCAGACTTTGACTTCTTGGTCTACATCCATTTTGGATATCTAATCAATTTATACTCTTACAAAAATCATGTTCGCCTATCCCTTGGTACTATTTCCCTAACAAAACATTTAAGACCACATTTGTTTGCATACATGCAACAGAAACGTTTAATAGACCAAGTGCATGGTTAAAGTACTGCTTATTCCAATTACCTCCCTTTTCATTTCAAGAGAAGAGCATTTTTACAATCGCGTTTAACAGTGAGAAAATGGATTAACAGCAACGTGTTTACAACACAACACAATATTTGGACCTGGGTTTGCTGTTTTATTTATAATGTAAAACATTTGTATACACAGACTCATTTGAGAACAATTTCTTTTTGGCAGTCTTAAAGCAATCAGATGTTTTTCTTGTGATCTGTAATTCTTCTGTGATTTACCAGATGGGGTTTTCTGTATTTGGCAATACTCTCATACGTTGAAGATATACAATCAACAATCAAACGAATTGGAGGGCATGCAACAATAAATTTCAGACTTGGTAATCTTTTTGGCGTTCATTTGTAAAGTCATTTAATTAAAATCATTTAATTCAAACATCAATAATTTAAGACACACTTGTACAATGTATTTAAGTTTATGTTCAAAGATAACAGGTTGCTCGAAATTTTAAATTTTCTTTTTATAATTACCTTAACCCTTTACTATCAAATAGACACTTTGATGTTTTAAACGACAAAATTGCTTATAATACATCTTCACCGTTCTGTAACATAAAGGGACACCATCCTAATCTGGTCTGGTGTCACAGCCATCTTTAAGTTGGAAACGTGCTCAGTACATACAAACCAAACGAGTGGTGTATTTCTTTTTATTTTCGACAATTTATTACATGCTACAGCAATTCTATGGTCTTTTGCGTTACAAAGTTTTGATGTCCAGTATTCACTGTAGTTAGCGATAATGGTGACGGCCAATAATCGGAAAGCCAGTCTGCATTTTTTGCAGTATTCAAAGCAATTTTGGACCGTTTAACGTCATGCAACAGTTCTTGACGTGTCCGCATTACATCCGTTTGTAAAGATCCGGGACAGGTCTGTGTTTTGTTAGATAATATACACATGCATTTTTATTATAAGGAAACTAACCTCTATATTGACAAAACACATTAACTAGAGTCACTTTTATGTATTTTTCCGCAACCAAAGTACGGGTAATTTTATAACTAAGCATTTTTTCTGCGATGAAGAAAGGTCATTGGCAGGAGTGTGATCTTGCATTCAAACGAATTATATAGTCATTTTGCACTAATCAGCGATGTTTGACTTTAAATAAAGCGTCAGATCAACCCTCACGATGTTTCCGGTGTCCGTGAACAAATCGTTCTCCGAGCTAAACGAATGAATCGCGGACTTGTGTTATGTACCCAACGCATTCTTTGATGAGATCGCGGATAGCGAAACGCGGAAAACAGAGCTTTGCAATGCCTGCCTTATATGTGTAAGCCAACAAATGTATATTTTTTTTATTTTTCGCCATTAATGAAAATTTAGTTATCACTCATATTGTTCCAGGACAAACAACACAGGAATGTGTCTAAGCTTGAATTGTTAGAATTAAAAACAAATTGACAAAACATCATTAAACTTATTAAAGTGTTATGTATAAGTTTGCATACGTTTGTTTCCAAGATTGTAGATAACGCGATCACAAATAAAATTTTAATTGAAATATCACGCCACCATTAAAACTATGACGTTATTTACGTTAACGCCGATCTCCCATTTCAAATGCATTGTAAAAAGTCAACTGCGTCTTGAACAAAAAGCAACAGCATTAAATGTTCAGTTTGCAGCATTGTCAACAACATACAATACATGAATATTGTGCCAAGAAATAGACTTGTATTTTTATTGGGGACACCACTGACATGTGCCTTATTCAACCCCTGCCTTCAAGATGTCTCTTAAACCAAGAACAATGTTTTTAGAAAAAAATCTAAATGAGGGAAACACGTTTGAATAAGTGTCGGCAGCACTAAAAAGGTAAGATTTTAAAACTTTTTAACGATAAAATTATTTCACGCCATAGTTATTAAATTAGAGAAGTCGTTTTAATTATGACAGATACTCCGTGAAATACTCGATAGCAGACCGACAGAGTTCAGTTTTCAGCTTTTTTAAAAACCGTACGCAGTATGAAAAGGGTTGGTACGCGGCACGCATATATCCTGTTATTTCGTAAGCATACCTCAAACTTTACATTAAAATGCAATACTTTCTACGAAACACGTAAAACGTGACATATGAAGACAACTATTTATTTATTCAAGCGCAGTCGCTTCGCTCGCGCATAGTTTTAACAAGTTACAGTTAATAAGACAAACATTGGAATTGTTGTGTTCGGTATATATTAAAGTATTTACAACAACCTGTTTTTTGGTCAAACGGTACGTTGTACGAAAGACCAAACTACGGCCGTTCACTGTACACAGTCTTCAAATAAAGAAGTACATAGTACGCAAAACAGTGCGGTTTCCATAAGCTTTATTTACTCAAATGGGTATTTTGATTTGTACAACGCTAAAGACCTATATCAACTATTTAAACTATATACCTTTAACATGCTTACTGTTTAAACATGTACTGCTGTTGACTGAGTGTACGTGCACAGGCAATCAGTAGGTATGCAAAGGAATTGAATTAGTCCATCGATAACATTGACCGTTTCATTGACAGACAAGCACAACATTGGCAGCACTTCTCCCGTGGCGCTGCTAAACGAACCCATTAAATACTGACACACATGCAAAATAAATCTGATATACGTATGTGTATTTAGGAAACAAAAATGCATGTGTTTATATAGTTGTTTTATGCAACGTCGTTATAGTGTTCTATAATCTATTATGCGCATTTTTATAAAAATAGATACAAAAAATTCTATCGTCTAAAACCGTGTAATCGCATGATTTGATAAATTATATTTTACTTGTCATCTTTAATTGATTTATTTTAGTTTACCGATTCGGTACAGACACTTATGTTCTGCCGTCTAAATAACAAAACGCAAGGATTTGTTAATTTGGAACTTTAAAAGCTCTTATCAACTTTATCAGAAAAAGTAAATGTTTACCCTGTTAAGATAAAACAATTTTGTAAAGGGCTATCGTTTATCAATAAATAATTCAGATAAAGTAGACCTCAAAGAGGAAGTCGAACAAGCACTTTTGGTGTTTTGGTCATTCGCGCGCGAGCTTTCGAGCAAACTGAACGCGTGGAAATATGGTGAAGTAAAGTGCGGACTATGCAGGGACTCTCGAGACCAGGATGGCCGGTGGTCATACTTGCATTGTGTGTGATACAGGTCAAAATCGTTTACTCATCTAGCACGAGTAAGTATAATAATCTTTCTTCTCATTTATTGATTAACAATTAGTAATTCTTATTAAAATATATAAGTAAAATATTGGAACTGTCCACATTATACTTGGCTTACGTTCATTTTTATTAATGAAATTAAGCATTGTCTATACATGTATTAATAATAAAAGATGAAATAAAGATGTCTTAACCATATTTTTAGAATAAGCCTTTTTGAGATCGCAATGCGCGGTCTGCGACCATAATCATAAACGATTTGATATATTATCAGATGTAAAGTATATAACTTAGTATTGTAAAGTCTTTTACATAGCATCAATTCCGCATTTAAATGTCATTGCATACATAACTGACATGCATGGGGAGCCTCGCTCACACTGTCTCGGTGTACGCCCCTGTGCGTACCGGCAGTTTGTATCATGAAGAAATTCGAGTGCGTTCATATTCCCGGCAGTGCTACAGACCAGACCCGGTTTGGGGCAAAAAGTGATCACGGTCTGTCCCGGTTATGCTACGGTTTGCGACGGTGCATTCCCGGTGTAGCCCCGGAGGTGCTACGGTTAATTAAGGTGCGTCCCGATACAACAAGGCTCTGTCCCGGGCATCGGCGGCAGAGCCCCGGTGTCACTACGGCGAATCACGGAAGTAGGACTTCAAAAAAACGATGTTATATTGTAGCATATGAATATCAATAAAATGTCCGTGGAACTTATAACAGATATGTTTTTTTGTAATAACGGAAGCAACGAAACTTTACGTCACTATCCCCTCATCAGTCTTATAAAGAAATTATTCAGAATAATACAAATAACCTGTGTTAAACCTTAACAAACATGGTTTAAATACTATTTCTGTAGTTAAATCGGCGTCCACCGGCTTGTACCGTAGTCATACTGTAACTTCACCGTAACTTTACCGGCATTCACCGGCTGCTATTGTGCCAAACCGTAGTTCGACCGACAAGTGTCAGGGCTACGCCGGCTCTCCTCCGTGACACACCGTGGTCAAACCGGAAGTCACCGTATCTCCACCGTGGACACAGCTCACGCCGGCTTGCTACGTTTCCGCCCGGTGGTCTTACAGTGGAGATACGGTTTATGCCGGAAGAGCTACGGTGATGCCCCGGAATAAGCCGGCGTTGTTTCGCAACCCTGTGCGTCCCGGTGAGTCCCGGTTGTTTTATATATTTTTAAACCATCGGGGCCACTTCCGGATAAAGGCCGGTTCAACACGGTGTATCCCGATTCAATGCGGTGCTTGCCGGTGTCGCTACGGTGTGATCCCGGTGGGCCCTGGTGTCCACACCGAAGCGACGTCGGGACTGAAAACCGGGACAGTGTGAACGAGACTTAAGCACTGATTGAAACAAATTATTCACACTAGTATATACAGTTATGATTATTATTTTTTAATCAATAATACATTGTATCTTAATCAGTCGATAGAATACTTTATTGTAATTTTGTAATTGTTCAATATTCCAGGCACAGAACCAGTTCCTACAAATAATGCAACAAATACAAGCTTAGGTGATGTACATAGTAAGTGTTTTACTCCCACATTTTACTTATGATCGTATTGTATGATTTTCAATACTTTGCTTGAATGCGTGGCCAGTATCACAGGTACGAGTTATGACATATTAGTTTAAGATAAGACCTTTGTAATGGACTATGAAGGATACACATTTGTATTTTTTTATCAAAATATAAACAAGATTTTTTCATTAAAATGTGATATATATTATGCTTTTACTTTTCAACGGTTGATTTTTTTTAATTAAAATGCAAGTTACCTTTATTTGCTTAAATTAAATTAAAGGGAATTAATTTTATACCTTATTATCTCCCTTTAATATGAATAGAATAAAAAAAATCAATCATGTTTATACAATCAAAACAGAAAAAACTGTGAAAAGCGGTCCGGTAGATCGTCTGTAAATGACATATGTTTCAATAAAATAAAGTTTTTTGAAACTTCTACCTAGCTGCAAATCTGTAAATCCATAACAAAGGTCTTACCTGAAACAGTATTTAGTTCAGTTGAAACACACATACAAATGCATAATAACATGTACAACAAAATTGACATAAAGCAGTAAATACAAAATGGATACTAATATTGGGGAGATCTCCATTTGGAAAATATAAAATTACATGTATAGGTTATTGATTGGATTTGGAAATATATGTACGAGTTCTGGTGCAGACCAAAAACGAGTAAATTAAAAAAAAATTATTACATAAGCATGACTATCACACAAAACTTAATAACATTAATTATATAATTTTCATCAACAAAATCTCAAAAATATCATCTTTATTTAACAAACAAAACTTAAAATTCAAAACGAAAGTAACCCAATCGTTGCCACTATTGTTTCTAAGGCTGTCACGTAATACGAATGTGTATTCAAAGGAATTTCATTCATAAATTTGAGAGCACCTGCAAATTTTCATTGGTATTATTTATATTAAAAGAGAGGTTTTGAGATAAAATTCTCCACGTAAAAGAATTCCAATAACATGTATGAGAATGTATATATAGTTTGAGTGTGTAAAACAACGTCGAAATAGATGCGAAATTAAAATTCAAATTCATGAAAACATTATGACGTCATGAAAATGCGGGAATTATTATTTTATTTTATGTGCGTTTGGTCATGATTGTAAACAATAACAAAATGAAAGTAGTTCATTTTCGTTTAAACACCCGATATCATGTCACGTGCATCTTTACACACTCGATATAAAAAAATATTGATCAGTTGCGGTCAGTTGAATTATATAGGGACATTTATTTGCGTAAGTAGTAAATAGTATTATGACTTTTTGAATGTTTGTGTTTTAAATAGTCATGTTTGGTTTGTTTGTTTGAAATTTCGCAGTTTGCAATACTCAACTGCAGTTTACCACACCCATTAGCCTTGGGCGTTAAACCTCTCGCGTACCCAGTAATAATAGGCCACTGCCTCTTATTGGTCGTACATAAGGGGCATAAAGGAGTTCCCACACGAAATGACGTTCTTGCTATTTTCCAAGTTCCGTGCATGATTTCTCTTTGTTTCGTTGATGTTATTCTTTCTAATTAAAACTGCTAATGTACGGTAAGGGAAAATAATGTGATGTTTATTAAAGCCATCTAATTAAATATCGGTATCGATTATTTCTCTTTCCTTGTTTACGTCTGCAAAAAGGTTACATGGCGCGACACTGTAAACAACTGACCCCTGAGGCAAACAGTGTTATAATTAAACTTTCACAACAGGGATTATCGAGCAGAAAAATTGAAGAAATCACAGGTTATAATACAAGAACATTTTCAAAACATTTTAAGCGGTTTCCTGAGCCAGGAAATATTGAAAATCGTCCTCGAATTGGACAAAGACCGAAAACGACTAAGCGTTCGGATAGTATGCTATTTCGGATGGTAAAACGTAATCGGCGACAAACCTTGTCTGAATTAACATCGGAATTTAATCTTGCTTCTGGATAATCCCTATCTTTAAGGACAGTGAAAGGCTGTGAGAAAGAAAATAACCATTGGGACAAGAAATCAAGCTAAGAGACGTAGCTTTTGTCGTGAAAAACTACAATGGACTGTTGACAATAATTGGTCTCACATCATAGTCAGCGATGAAACGAAAATAGTGGATGGAACAAACAGAAAAGTTAATATTTGGCGCAAAGATGAAGAGCGATTGCGGCCTGAATGTCTTGGGGTCCAGCCCGACTCAGAGCACCCGTCTAGAGCATCTACAATGTTTTGGGGTTGTTTCTGTTATCACAAAGTAGGTACACTTACCCCAGTCACAGGTAACATCAAAACAGACAAGTATATATCAATTTTAGATGATAATGTATGGCCTGTGGTAGCTCGTCACTTTGTACACAAGCCCAGGATCTTTCAGGAAAAAAATGCCCCATTTCATGTCTCTATCAGAGCAAATACATGAAAGAAAGACAATGTATTGTAACTCTTCCGTGGCATGCACCGAGTCCAGACATTAGCATTATTGAAAATGTATGGAAAGTTCTGAAATGTCAAGTTTAAAAGCGGGTGAATGAAATTAAAAATAACAAGAACTTGATCAGGATTATGAGAGAGATTTGAATAGATTTGCCATTACATTATATTCGAAGCCTCGATCACAGTATTCCAAGACGAATTCGTGATGTCTTGAGAGCCAAGGGTCATATCTCCGAGTTTTAAACGTTTTCTGTAAGTTTGTTTTGTTTTTGAGTTAAAATGTCAAGGTTAAATGTCTGTCAACGTTGTCATAACAGAGCATGACGTCAGCCATTGTGGGAACTCAATTATGTCCTTTGACTTGTAGTTTACCGTTAAGCTATGACATTTGCTGGTATAACAATATTGATAATTTTAAACGCTAATATTTAAATGGCCATTTTTATGTAATGAATAAATATTTAACTAATGTCTTAACTGCCAGTTTCTTGTTATATTGTCAAAACGCTAAGCATATGTAGGGTTTTTACAGGACTGAGTACAGGCGGTAGAGCCTAAACCCTAGTAAGTTCATAAACAGTTTTTACTAAATGATCTACGGGACGGAGGCGCACACAGCAGCATGCCTATGATTTAGCCAAACGCGTTTTTATTTTATAAGAATTTAATGAATATCGTCAAAACATGCTTCAACTAAGTTACTTCTACTTCAATCATCAACACTTGAAATCAATGATCAGTAACCCCCCCCCCCCCCCACAACAAATAAACA
>Ga0224511_10000715_pt1 | contig 17290 bp, 6 predicted proteins | sample SF_May12_sed_USG_2_FD_169988 | JGI IMG/M metagenome (GOLD analysis project Ga0224511, IMG submission 169988) | Sediment microbial communities from San Francisco Bay, California, United States - SF_May12_sed_USGS_8_1 | ecosystem: Environmental > Aquatic > Marine > Sediment | place: USA...
AAGCTGTTCATCAGTGGTAATGAATGATGCCACACCACTGACGCCCCCTAGCGCATGAGCAGAACTCCATTTTCAAATGTAAACAACATACATGTACACTCCATGATCCCCGAGGACCAGAAAACCTGTTGGTTTGTACTTACATGTATTTATATTAAAGATAAATAACAATACACGTTAATCAAACTTATAATAATCACTTTGGCCGCTCATTCTAGATTAAACCAACTCAGGGTTGAACAAGGTTTGAAAGGAGAGAAAGTCATACTTATCCTTTTATATGCTGATTGCTAAGCAAAGAAATTGTTGTGACTTCTCTGGTATGACGCGGTCTGGATTGGGCCAATGACTCCCCGCTTACAGGGCGAACCCTTTACCACTTCCAAGGAGCCACAACTGCGGTGTATTATTTGCAGGCTTCATGTTTTTAGGTGCCATTGTTTTCACTTTTTTCTTTATTAAATGTTTACTTATGCATCTAAAACTGTGTATATACATGTATACACCGTAACCCGAAAGTCAAGGAATCGACCACACCTGTTAACGTCTACAAAGACTTTGCAACTACAACTTATTTGACTAGTAGGAACTCGTGTAACAGATATTTAATTTTCATGACACCCTGTCAGGGCTATTAATACTGACACTAGACGTATTTGAAATTTTTAACAATTTGTTTTCAGTGTATTAGGATCATTTTTTAATGTTATCTGTTTCGTTATGTGCAAGTGGGTTACATTTGTTGATACGTTTCGCGGCAATCTAGTTCCATAATAATGTACATGGCGACGGACCTCCCATTTCTTTGTATTCAATATATGTTCACTAATGAAAGTAATAGCGTACACTTCGACAAAAATTATTGCATGTCTTGAGACACAAAAAATGTTTTGTTAACCACTTGTTTAAGGGCGTGGTTATAAAAGGCCACCCGTCAAATCAATTGCTACTAGTCAGCGATAAGTTCGGTATAGTGGTCCCGGGCATTTTACTCATGTGATGAAGCAGTCAGTCGCTTGGGACGAAAAGAGGCAAGTTATAATCAACCTGAGAACGCTGGCTAGATGGACTGACTGCCGAGATAGGACAAAATCAGTGTAAAAAGACGCAAAATCAAAACCAACCAGTTTTTATATTATTTCCAGATTATTAATCTAGACAATTGTAACAATATTTAACCATTCTTACATGTAAAATGGAAATCAAACAGGAAAGCAGATAGTATTCGCCGTTAAAAGTATTTGGTCATAGCGTCATTGTCAATTTATTAAATTAGATGACATTAGATGAATTAGATTAGATCTATTATCGTTAACTTATGTCTATGTAAATGCGGAAAGTATTTTATTAAAACATATGTACAAAAACACTAGTCTTACATGTATTTTAATAAGCAATATGTCAACGTTAATTTAAAAGAGAGCACATGCTCCTTCTTCAAGAGAAATTTCGACATGAAATAATAAATCACGATTTGCCAATGAAAAATGATCATCAAAGTACTTAGGCAGAGAAAACCTAACTGTTCTAATCGGTCAAACAATTTGTTATACGAATAATACGAGTAAAGCTCTGTACACAAGTTCTACTTATTGCCATAGTGTGTATTTTATTCATTTATAATTCTAATCCAAAATCAATGTCAACATAGTGAATAAAATATTGTTAGATATATTGTATATTCATGTTTCCAGTATCATACTTAACCAGGCCTTTATTTTAATTTACAAAATACTTTCGCTTTTCCAATAGATAAATATTAAATGTAAATAAATGGGTCACACAAAAATCTAAATGTTATCTTTCAATAAACATTTGTTTAAGATTACTCGTCGTGCCATATCGTACAAGTCAATCAGGAAGTTAGATGTTTTGTTAAATTAATACAGGTGAAATTTTAAGTTAATATCTCTATAAGTTTTATAAATGTTAAAAAACCTACGAAAGGAGTACCACAAAATGGCCGCATATTTCCGTTTTGAAACCTGGATACTCCTTTTTATATGTTTAATTAGAATTAAAGGTAAGATTTTTAATTCACACATTCTAAATAGTCTACGCGGCGTTATTGTATACCATTCTAATGTTCCCCTGAAATGAGCATGTTATATTTTAATTTAGTACACGTGTTCCAATTTTGAAGACATAAAATAGAAATACATGCACTTGATGGTATCGGATTGTTGTGTGTATCGAATACATAACAGTGTTTTAAATATTTCAAAATTTAAATCACTGATTAAGTTGTTAATGCGTTGATGTTTTATAATTAAAAAATATATATAAACGGAATATTATGTAAGCATGTTGATCCGTCGGTTTGTATCACTCGCGTTGCCTGTGTGTAGTCGTATCACTATGATGCGACTTTACACATGCAACGATAAGTGATACCTGCGGATCAATATGCTAACGTAATGTTCCTTTTATTATATACCTTTTCAATAACTTTTCTAATAAAGTAAACCCAAAAAACAGCTGTTTTCCACAGAACTTTACTCTCAAATCTAACAATAACATCGTTGTGACATCACAACTCGCTTGTTATTGATTACACATGGCGGGGTGTGATAGGGGATTTTAGTCCGTTACACACGGTGGAAGCATGATGCGGAATTTTCAATCGGGTTTGTTGTATTCTTTAGCTTGTATTGTACACATATCATTTAAAGGTATAAAATAAATGCATGCATATATATTTTAATTATAAAACATGCACGCATTAATCAATGATTCAAATATTGAAATATATATAACACTGCAATGTATTCGATACTCGAAAACCATTCCCTGTGTAGCATCTGTTGCCTTAATTGAACACATTTATTCAACATTAAAATCTAATATATGTTTTTAATTTTAGGATCAGATGCGTTTGAAATTGTAAATCAGCGTGTAACCTTTACTACAGCCTCAAAAAGATGTCAGCTAGCACAGCCAATGTTCCGTTTTGATAACACCTCGTTTAAACTGACGCCTGAAGAATCCTTGAATATGCAACGTAACACCGGCTACTGGCTTGGATATGTTTATACACAAACAGCTTATCTTTATCTGGGTGAGTCATACCAGGATCAACGTAAAAGTTACCCTTTCTACAAGATTGTAAATACTAAGAAAACTGCATTGAACAGTAATTTAACTGAGTTATTAAAAAATCCTAGATATATATTTTAGGCATAGTATTTTTTATAAATACTTTAAAGCTTTTGAACTTGTTTCGTTTTATTAATTCTAGAAGTACATTTTGCAAATGTACTCCTAACATTTTGTGTAGCGGAAACAAGTATTAAACACGTTGCATATGACAGTATTTCATATTAAGTTATTTTATGAACAATTACTAGGCATAATGTTCAAATATAGAAAAAATACGCGAACATTTGCTTAACTACAAACCAGTAACATTCCATATTTAATGACCTTAGTATCACTGTTGACAATACAATGCTGTTCTGTGTGTTTGTTTTTGTATGGGCCTAATTGGCATGGTGGGCTTAAACTTGACATGTCTACATTGCTGACAACATTCTTTCTTTCATCATCTCTTCAATTGTATAATATAATGTAAAAAAATGTATAGTAACAATTTAATATTTCAATAGTTGTCTTCGTTTATATAACATCTTTAGGTTGTTTTGCAAAAGGGGAGTTGCCTAAAAACACGTCAAACAACACGATACTAGTCGATAAAGTGCAAGATTGCTCAAACATTTGTTTTGAGTCAAGTTATATTGCGATGTCATATTGGGTGAGTATAGATGTGTTTTATTCAATTTAGTTATTTTAGCAGTATTTTGGGCGAACAAAATCACTGACTCTAATTTTAATTTCAAAAAATTAATAACAGCAATTAATTTTAAGTTCTGCTCGACATGCAGTAGACTATTGTTTTAATAATAATTATGCTATGCACTATGCTTGCATTATAGAGCAGTTGAGAAATAAGTAAACTATGTGCCAATTTATCTTCGAGTTTCAGAATAATGCAGTGCAATGTTATTGCTTTAATGACAAAGAAAATCTTTCCCATGGAAATAAGTCTACGTGTAATGAAACGTGCATGCAGTACGTGTGTGGCTCACGAAATGGTGATGATGTCTCTGTTTATAAACGACTGGATGCTGAAACTGGTATTACTAAGTAGACGACGTATTAAAACAGAGCTAAGTTAGATATATCACATCATTTCCTAATATAAATTGAAGAGATGTTCAAAGAAAGAATGTTGTAAACAATGTAAATATATAAGTCACTATAATTCTTCTTCATATGCAAATAATGGCTAACTGTCCATTTTTATGTTATTATGCTTGTATGTTACAGCAACTAACAATTTGCTAGTATTTAATGAACTATCAAACAACAGTTACTGTACCGCATTCCCTTTTAAAACGGTGACTTCGATGGTCACATGTAAATAATTTGATCTACGTTTAGACGGCGGTATTAATTTTAAACAAACACTGTCCTAAGACCCTGACCTAACCAGTATGTGTTGTGCTGAGAACGGATTCGTTCGGCAACGCATAGGCAAAGCGTGCCTTCGCAATTAATTACATTCCACACTCATATGTTAAAGTCTTCTTGTTTATGCGTTAAGACTTGAACGACGAAAACATTATGTTTAGGTCCATCTGAGTCATTTAGATCACAGTGTCTTTCAATGAGTCCTCTGTTGGGGTCCAACCAACTGATATGGGCAAATTGTTTGAACAGTTATTGGGAATTATGTCAAACTCAGGAAACAAACAGTAAGTGTTGCGGTTCTTAATAATCTAATAAAAGCAAGTTTTATCTTAGTTATTGGTATTACTACAGTTCAGTATTATTTCAAATTATAAACTTTTTTAAATGAGAGTGATTATAATCATATTTCAAAATGTGTTCTCTGTCAGTAGCTAAAAAGATACATACTAACTGCATCCTTTTCACTTCTTTTGTTTAATAATATCTTCACATTCCTTGTTTGGTAATGTCGACAGATAATTATGTGACAAATGGTGGACAGTGGAACGCAGCAGTTATAAGTTGTTTAAGTAATCGACAATTTCCCGCAAGTAGTAATTATTCAACACACGTCAACATTTCTAGCGGATTAACAAGATGGACCGGGATAACGTCATTTAATCTAATCAGAAAATTCGATAGTAAGTATATATTGCCAACTTCTGCAATGATATTATTATTCACATCATGTATCGGTAAATAATCGGGGATTTTGTTTGTATTGTTGAAATAAATTAAAATGTAATAATCGTGTTATTCTAACTTCTCATTTAGATAGATAGTTTTTAAAGTATTTCCTTGTATTCTATAAAAGTGTATTGTCCTCCAATAAAAATATATATACAACAAGTGCTCGGTATTAACAGGAAACAAACCCAACGGTCCAGGCGGGTTCTCCTATGTTTATGCCTTGAATAATGAACTGCGTATCACACACATGAGCGCACCCCTAGGTTACATTTGCGAATCAGGTAAATTGCATTTACTAACATATTTACATTTACAGTAATACAAAGTATTTATTTTTTACTAAACTATGTATTATATATTAACATTTTATATGTATTACATTATAAATGTTTTAACCCAAAATAGGTAAAAACTCAATTACAACGCAGACAACAGCTTCAAACGCGAATGAAGGGCAAACGGGAAATACCACTGGTAAATGATTCTTCTTCAAGATCACTAGCATTACGATAGTGAATAACATTTGTAACTGCGTTCAAACGTTTTTCCTGAAATATGCCGGTATTTAAAGAGAAACGTTGAACGTGTTAACGTTTGAATAAAACATAACATATAACATTATATTCCACACATTATTGACAACATGTATTCCTATATAGTTACGACGGTCCGTATCCCTTCCACAACGCAGACAACAGTTTCAAAAGCAACTGAAAACCAAACGTTTGGTAAATAATTTTTCATTAGGAAACCTCTTCCACAACAGTAATTGTTAATATTAAAATCATCCGAATGTTTTACATGTTCGCAATATTATTATTATTTTAACTTTCATTTTCATTGTTATATACACCTTTTGAGTTATTCAGAAAGAGTAATTTCCCTTTGTCAGGAAGTGCATCTAATGACGTAGGCTACTAAAACTCGGTACCCGGGATTGGCTCGGACCAGAAGAGATCGCGATTACTGATATTTTCCGTTTTTCATTATATGTTTTAATGCAATGTTATAATACCATGTAAAATATAACTGGTCAATACATTGAAGCAAGTCAATATACTATCTACAACAATACACATTGCGTCGCAGTTGTTTTTAGCCAAAGGCAATAAACTGATAATATCTGTAACCGCCATTCAATCGTGTCCCGGTCGATCCCGGGTCCCGGGTTTTAATAACCTATGTCATTAGAGGCACTTCCTGTCAGTGGGAAATTACTCTTTTTGAATAACTGAAAAGGTGTATACATATTTGTTGAATGGTTAAGTGTTTGACATGCAAAATCCATGTATTTTTTCGCAATTACTTATATGCTTTGAATCAGAAAGCCATCCAATTGCAACGCAGATGACATCTTCAAGCACGTATAAAAAACAAACGACAGAGATTTCTGGTAAAAGATACTTGTTCAAGATGTACATTTCTGGTCATAAATGTACTTAATACAATGTCTTGCCAATCGTTTAAAGACTTTAAAGTTATTTTTCTGAAATATGTTTAAGTAGTTTACCAAAACGTTTCATATGCTAACATTATAAATTAAAAGATTTTATCCACAAAATATATATTTCTACATAGGTTCAACCGTCAATAGCCCTTCAGTAACTACGCAGACGACATATTCAACGACATTTCAAAATCAAACCCGAGAGACGTCTGGTAAATACATCTTCCCTTATTTGGAACTTCTCTTTATGATATACATTATACTTTTATCTCAATCGAATATTGTACAAATGTGCAGGTAATTTCCAGTATTTCAAAATCGAGTTCCGGTAGATAATCATTTTGTGGCATTACTTTTAGTAAAATTTGAGAAAATGCTCGCATGAACTATCTTGCATGTGCAAATCTAACAGATTTTTATAACTAAGTCTAGATTCATTTTTCAGGATCAACTATGGCAATTGCTGTTGGTGTAGGAGCTCCGATTATCATTATGATTGGTGTCCTTGTTATCGTTGTTTGGAAAAGGTAGGATATGCCTGATGTAATTATCTTGTTATTTTTGTTTGGCCTATTGTTATAATAAACATACATGTATAAGTAATGCCCTCTTAACATGATTATTATGAAACGATTTGCTATTACACGTTATAGAACGTTAGAGAAAAGGGATGACAATTGTATTATGAAGTTAGAACTTAAGTTTGAATTAACACATGAATTCATTGTATTGCGACCATAAACATTTTAACAAGGTTATTATTCTTATTTCATAGGAATAGTTTAGCCCGTTGTTGTCGAAAAAAGAAACAAAAAGATAAGTATTCCGACCAACAAATCGATGGTGCGCAGTTAAGTGATACAGCAGTGAACCACGCTGATTTTGTTTTGGAAAAGCATACAAACGAAAGTGACTGCAACGTTAATCGCCAACTTGAAAATGAACAAGGCCTTAACGCGTTACCTAACGATTCAACGTATGAAGATACATACGTCAATCAAGATGATGATTACTACACAAAAGTCCAACGTAAAAGCCCTACTGTAACGTCAGGCAAGCCTGGTAACGTCTACAACACGTTTAACGACTTTCAGCATCCAGACGAATATGACCACCTTGGCGACTACAAGAAGAAACCATGTCGGATCACGGATAACGATTACAGCACGACACAGGCCGCCATGTCACCAGCGACTGACGATGACACGTACAACCACCTGAATGCGGAACCTACGAAAACCGCGCGTCCTGACAACGTGTACGGCATGCCACGTTCTGACAATGACTATGACTGTTAGTGGTACAAAGTCACCAGATTACATAACAGAAGACGACTCATATTCTAAAATTAGCAAATTGCTAGAATCATACGAGACATCCGTTATCGGATGCAACTCGCATGAAAATAACAATTTTTCAGGACACGGATGGTTGGTAACGCTATTGTTATGTTATTTACTTGCATGTGCCTTTTACAACAAAAATAACTGCAGTTCAATTTTCTTACATTTGATGTGCAAGCAAATATTTCTTTTCTGTTTCTTAATGCTTAGAATAAAGGTATTGTATTATTATTACTATTCCTGTATGTGCTTGGACTGTGCATTTCACATGTTTGTTTGCTTTGCTAAAAACTATTGTTCACACTGTTTATTCATATTTTTCACAACTGTATGTATGTTATAAGTGCGTTTGTTACTGTTGACGGTTACGAGTTTATTTCCAACGTCGTGGATCTTGTGTATTTTATAACTTGTTTGTTAAACGGCAAAGTTTTTTCATAAAGGCTAACAGAGGCGAATACATGTAAATGGCATTTTAACATCCTTCTTAATTTTGTATACTGTATATGACTTGTACAAATAGCATCTTGCAATGTTGGTATTGCGCTTGTGTCAATCTAAATGTTTTGTTTAATTATATGTAATAAATATAGTTTAAACTCTAAATATGACACTTAGTTAATTAGAATAATGGTGTTAATACATAAATGGTCGAATACTCAAACTCACAACATCAGGATGGGTAGCCTAATATTTAAGCTAATCAGCTGAACGGAAAACTTGTTTTTCATTTATAAAATGTGAACATTAAAACAAAGCATAATTTCGCTTTTAAATAAAACAAACTTCTTGACGTTTAAGGTTCAAAAATTCATAACATCTATAATCTAGCAGTACAATAAATAGTGGGCAGTCTTAAGAAAGTGATAATAAGATAATAAAATAGTGTGATACGATCAATAATATTTTCTAAAAATACTTCAGGTTACTTGATGCAAAAGCTGAAAATATCCTTAAACTGTTTAGTAATTTATTAAAGATTAAGATAAAAAACACGTCAACGTATCTTATATTAATCATTTTCAACCGCTCATTCCAGATGAATTCCATTTCAATTGGTTACATTATTGCACACAAAATCTTGGTTACATTGCACAAAAACTCTTGGTTACATTTTAATGACGAGTATGGTATTACGCGGTCTGAAAATAAACCCCGGACTTCGGGCTTACTGGGCGAATCCTCTACCACTACCAAGGAGCCGCCGTTGCGTTGTAGTGTTTTTATGTTCCATGTTTTTGTAACCCTATGTGTTCCAAAGGTTATTGTGCAAGAAATTAGCATTATTGTTTCCCTTTCTATTTCCTTAAAATATTTTTGAATTATACTACTATATGCCGTAATCTAATTTTGTGTGGTGTTGTGTATGATATTTATGATGTCTTAAAGGAATTTAATAAGCGATAAATTGTTGAAAAACACAACAACAAAAAACAAGAAAAACAACAACATTTTATTCTAAATGTATGTTACATTTTGTTGTTTTGCGTGTTTTGTTTGTGTGTCATGATGCCCTTAAACTTGACCCTATCTATCTTTGCAGTATTTGTCTTAAAACATCTCTACAGTTTATATTATTGACGAATTAAGTGATTTAAGTGTATTTTACCCTTATTCAATACAATATCTAAACAAAACGACATGTATACTTGGATGGTATATATCATGTATATTGCATGTTACACATAAATTCCATCATAATTATGTACCTAGGCCTTTATCTTTGTCATTGAAATCGTTCATAATAAAAACAGTGTACGAATCTGCTGTAAAAATGGAACATAACAAAATTCCTTTCCTTAGGTTTTCTACTAGGTAATTTATCTTTAATATTTGCTTTGTATGCAGCACAAGATATCTCGTCACGACATAGTTTACCATTGTCTACTATTAAAGACAGGTGCAATTATAAGTCTCATTCTCACAGCTTAATAATTGTGAAAGATCTTACACAAATTATAACAAGTCTTGTTTAACTAAAATATGAATAACCGTATTTTTATGATTTATTGAAATTAAAGGTAATAAATAAATTTAAACAGATTCTGAAACGTGCTATCGAGTCTAGTCATCATTGTTAACATTGTACGTATTCCATGAATGTGCATGTTATAAAATGCAAAACGGTATAATTATACATTTCCAACTTGGCTTAACGGCACGAAACAAACCTACAGCAGAGAAAGAGGGCCCGTGATTCTCAGTTGTCGCAAGCTGAGACAATGGTCAAAAGATCACGTGTATATCTAAAGTCTGGCGAAGTAGGAGACAATGTTGCTATTCCTATACCTATGGCTGACAGAGAATGAGGTGACCCACGAAACATTCTTGGTGTAATTCTGGATTGTGATGAACAAAATATGTACACTATTGCTGACAAATCTGGTATAATAAGACCCAAATACGCAAGGAATAAATTTAATCAAGGTCCAAAAAATATGCTGACTTATTGTGATGTTTACATGAAATGTACAGTGATACTTCGCCAAGCTGTGAAAGCAACAACATCAGGCGGTCAAGGTTTTTTTCGATGTGATTGTGCAAATGGTAAAAAAACAATGTCAAACCAACATATGTAAGTGTTTTAAGGCTGGTAAAATGTGTAACAGCAGATGCCACAACAGTCTCACATGTAAGAAAAAGTGGAACGATGTATGTGAATTGGTAATGAACATTTTTGTAGTGTCGTAAATGTACATTATTGATATGTGCTTCTAGAGTCTGAAAATGGTATGTTCCGATAATGTGTTCTTTTATAGGTGAAATTATATATTGAATTGTATATCCTTATATTCTGAACTTAAAAAAAGAGATTGTGTACACTTATATATAGTATTTGTTTTGTTTTAAAGGTATGTTTGTTAGTTTAGCCATTTCATGAAATGACTAAAGCAAATTTTTAGCCATTTCATGAAATGGTTGAAATATTTAGCCGTTTCATAAAACGGCTAGGTGAATTAGTCATTTCACGAAAAGGCTAAACATATTAGCCATTTCATGAAACGGCTGACTTCACAGATTGGCTGTAGCATATTTTAGTACTTAGTTATGTGATAGGCGTGTATACACATGATGATAATATCGGAATATTGTTTTATAGATAAGCAAATTGTTGACTACTTACTTAAGTTCATTGTTTTTATTAACTATCTCTTTCAAAATTATAATTGTTTTATAATTCTAGATCATACATTTATATAACATATCAATATTGTAAATAGTTAATAATGCATGTTTAAATACAAAACATCACCCATTCTTATTGTATGATCTACTGCCAAAATGGGGTGTATAGAGTCTTTGCAATAAAACTAAATGGTGTCTATTTCAGGACTATTTAAGGAATACATTTCGTGTTTGATAAGTTCACCGAGTGATAAACGTCATTAGGGCTGGTTAAAGTGTGTGGAGTCCGAAGTCCGACTCCACGCTTGCTTTAACCAGCCCTAATGACGTTCATCACTCGGTATACTTATCAAACACGAAATTTATTACTTATATTTACACCTCATTTTATCACTTTTTCTGAAAAAAATACTCAAACATCTTTATTTGAATATTTTAAAAATGTCAATTCAAACCTTCCCCCCTCCCCCGAATTTTTTCGCAGATGAACTGGTCCGCCGATTCACGCAAACCAAAATAATCATACTATGACAAAGAATATAGTTCTAGTGTTCTGTTTTGTAACATATTTATGTCATATTGTAAACAGGTCGTATATGCTCAATACAGTACAACATTCTTACATGATCAAAGGTTTTCTTAGTATAAACGAACAAGAAACCAAACCGTGCTGAAATACTCAATAAAGCACAGTTGTGTGTAACCAAACTATTTACGCTCTTCCAATTTTCTCCCAAAAATGTTAAAAGTAAACAGAAACTTACCTTTTAATATTTAATAGTGATGTATGTTGTGCGCATGGTAATATTTTGAAAACAACATGTTTATGAATACAACCATACTAGAACAATCACTATTAGTTTTGATTTTCGCCGATATGGTTTATTGCCTCATTGCATGACTCTTTCATTATGTTATTTCACTGTACATGTATTCAACAATTCATCTCCATTTACGTTAAGACGTTTTATCACTTACAACCAACACAGCACCGTATTTTATGCCCCGCCATTCAAAGAATGGTGGAGGGGCATTAAGTGTTACCCCAGTCCGTGCATGCGTTCGTCCGTTCGTCCGTGCGTCCGTCCGTTATCGAAATTTGGTGTCCGCTCAATAACTTTTGAAATACTGCATCGATTCAATTCAAATATGGTATGTTGATATATAATATCAAAACACAGGTCAAGTTCGATTTAGGTTACAATCCACTAATTTTTGACGGAGATATGGGCCTTTTTATAAAAACATAGCACACAAATTGGTGTCCGCTCAATAACTTTTGAAAGACTGCATCGATTCGATTCACATTTAGCATGTTGATATATAATATCAAAACACAGGTTAAGTTCGATTTAGGTTACAATCCACCAATTTTTAACGGAGTTATGGGCCTTTTATAAAAACATAGTACAAAAAATGGTGTCCGCTCAATAACTTTTGAAAGACTGCATCGATTCGATTCATATAGGGTATGTTGATATATAATATCAAACACAGGTCAAGTTCGATTTGGGTTAAAATCCACTTATTTTTGACGGAGTTATGGGCCTTTTATAAAAACATAGCACAAAAATTGGTGTCCGCTCAATAACTTTTGAAAGACTGCATCGATTCAATTCAGATTTGGTATGTTGATATATAATATCAAAACACAGGCGGAGTTCGATTTGGGTTACAATCCACTTATATTTGACGGAGTTATGGGCCTTTTATAAAAACATAGCACATTTAGCGGGGGCATCCGTGTCCTATGGACACATTTCTAGTCTTTAACAAAGACTGAGGAACGTCTTAAGAATTTGTCAAAAAAGCTGCATCATGTTTACTTTCGGTAAATGTAGAATGACGTCACAGTGCGACACATTACACTAAACTTGTTTGTTTTGCGACAGCTGTGCCCCTTTTTTAAACGGTTAATACTTTTAAGTAAACGTTTTTTTTATTAAACTGTACATAAACTGAGTAAAAACTAGTACACAATAAAAGCCTAAGTATGTATTGAGAAATACGAAATTTGTTTGGGGAGGCTATAAGAATAGCCTTACAACTTGTAGAAGCGGATACTGAAACGTGGAATAAAATAGCAACATTATAAAAATAGCGGGGAGTTCCTGACGTCATTAGTGTTTTCCGTACCTTTGCGCGGTGATAAGGCTAACGGTGTTCATCGAGGAATGAACTTCATTCGTCCGGTAAAGGATATTGTAAACTGTACTGACGCCTTTCATACATTGACATGTATAGCACAAACACATTTCCATTCTGATAACACTTCTGACTTGTTTCGGGTTGACATGGAGCCGACATAGATTACAAATACTACCACCTCGATCAAGAGCCCAATACAACCTCACAAAACTAGACAACCGTGCCGTGTGTTGATAAATGACTATAATAAAATACCACCCGTGGTGGTACGCAGACAAAAACATAAACCGTTGGAAAAGACAACGATTACTCAAGCATTGGTACATTGCTGTAGATAACAAGACACAAAGTGTCGGGGAAAGTTAATACATTTTTCTAAAGTTTAATCTTATTTTTATTTGACCTGTTTATTGTTATTCTAATCGTTTCAGTTCGTTCATTTCGTTTCCGTTTATGAGTTGTACTTTCGTGTTTTTTTATTTGCTATTGTCAAAATTGGTGTTCAAAACTAAATTTTAAAACAAACTTACGTTGTGTCAATATATCTTAATAAAATATCTTGCAGCGATATTCCACGTTTCTAACCCATACAACTGATCAAGAAAGTTAATCAGCATGGGTATTCATATGTCATTACAACTACGCCTAGTGCCTACTTGCGGCATAATCATAATACATGTATATTAAATATTTTATAAAGAAAATACCATAAGTTTGTTAATCAACGACGATGTTCTTCCAGAAGAGGTCACTCGGAAATCATATTTAATCTTTGTGATCACAAATTACAATTTATGCCTACGAGATACATTGTACCTATGCAGAGACATCGACAGCAGGGCTGTTCTAACCAGGACATTTTGTGTGTATAAAGTGTATAAAAGACTTTATCTGCGGCCTGGTCCGTTGTTACAATAAAGGTTTATTTCTACAAACCGATATTTTATGTTACGTATGTGTTGGGGAAGGGTGTAAAGCACATGAATAATGAATTGTTGTATTTTCAATCCGTGCGACCATTATCTTATATTTGCCCATTTAAACTACGGTTTCTGAATTCTCAATGATATAAATGAAACATACCAACGTTCCATTCCCACAGGTTTACTTCTAGGTACATTATCGTCAAGATGTGTTTAAATTCAGCATTAACCGTCACGACACACATTATCATTGATTGCGAAACAGGAAGTTTTTGTTTTAATACATCGAGAATTAACTTATATGAAATAAATACAAAGGAATTTTTACAATATGGCCGTCTGGTACAGCATCAACGTGTGGATATTCATCTTCATTTGTTTTAATACAACTAAAGGTAAGACTTCATTACAGTTATTTTCATATTCTTGAAATTCCAATACACGTCATTATTTCTGACACTCTGACTCTTTTCATAAATGTTGAATGTAAGACATAATCAATTCACATCGTTTAAAAGTACAAACAATATAATGTATTCTAGTACATAGTAACATAAAAATGGATTAAAAAAAACATACATGCACATTGATGTTATCAGATTGTTTTAGAAAGTTAGCATTAAATTTATTATGTGATTTCTTTATTTCAATTTAACACATCTCTTCAACTATACTAATATAACACAAGTACCAATTGTTTCCATACTTTTTATAATACGCGTACATGTACATGTATGTAAAATCATACCATTTAAAACTTCGAAAACTAATAAAAAGTATTTAAGTATCTAATTATTATTTTGTTAAAGACGTGCATACTATTGTTGTACATTTATGGTTTTAATTGTTTTAATGCTAGTCGTTTTTGTAATTTTTCAATGCTACAAATTGCTAATGGTCAATTTAAATTAATGAGACATTTCATTCATCCTGTTTTACTACAACGTAATATTGCTTTAAGATTTGTTTTGTATGTACAACAAGATAAATCGTCACGACATGCATACATAGGGTTTAACTTAAACATAAACATTAATAACGTTATAAACAGCTCGTCGTTAAAACAGTTGAAAATTGTTTACTATTCAGGAAATGTTTTGATAAACAGATACAAGTGCAGTGGTTGGTTATCTTCTATTAAATCTTTAAATGAGAAGGATCTTACATAATTTAATAACACAAAATGTCCGTCGCAGTCAGTTATAACATGTGGATAATTATTTTTATACATGTTTTCAAACTTAAGGGTAAGATATTTTATTAAATTTGTATTTATTTCTGTAATGCTCAATGGAGATTACGCGTTATCAATTTAAATATTTAAAATATGTCATGAAGTGTGTTTGTTAGAACACATTATAAACTCTCTAAAATCTTATTATAAAGACATGTATGTAATAAAAAGCAAACACATGAGGAGAATATTGGATAATTTGGTTAAAACAATTTAAAAACAAAAATGCGGTGTTAAGAATTTCGCGGGCTAATTACGTCGCGGAGTTTATATTTGGCCCAACTAACACCGACCGCCAATATTGCCAAACTAGTATCCGGCGAAATGTCTTGATTTTACAGTTTATAAAATGTTTTATTTATTCTTAACCATTCCTACTGTCGGATTACTGTCGGCCCAAAGTAAGACATAAATAGCATTTACAATAACTGTCTCGTTTTTCTGACATTCTTTTAGGATCGAATGCGTTTGAAATTGCGGACGAGCCTGTAAACCTTACTGAGGCCTTGAACAGATGTCAGTTAGCCCAGCCACAGTTCCAGTTTGAGAACAACACATTAAAACTGACCCCTGTGGAATCCCTAGGATTAAACGGGAACATCGAATACTGGCTTGGGTATATTGCAACCGAAGTAGCTTATCATTATTTTGGTAAGTTAAGATAGGGACGCCTGTATTACCCCTTGTGATCATTTATAAATTTATTTTAATAGTGAGCCTGAATTTCTATGAAAGTGTGTATCGGAATATGGAGCAAAATCACATGACATCTTTGGTTATGTGGAAACTAAATAACATTTTATACTTTTTTGAGGTTTGATAATTTCATTCATTAAAAGAGAAGTAGTTAACTACATTTTTTCCATATTCAGTAGCACTAAATTGTGAAACTACTGCAGTTGCAGTTTTGCTACAGTGCAAATCATATTTCAGGTTGCTTTGCTAAGAAGGAATTGCAAGACACGATTGTAAAGTCTAAAACCACAGTGGCCTTCAACAAAGTGCAAGAATGTGCGAAAATATGTTTTGAGTCGACTTATATTGGGTTGTCGAAGGTTGGGGTACGTTAGCATTCATTTAATGAAATGTTGTTTTGGTTAGATAGAACTTGAAAATTAAAGGACATAACGTAATCACTTTGATTGTTACATTTACAATATTTGTAATTATTACAAACTGTTCAAGCAATGCAGTTTTATGAACGACTATAACTAAAAAAATCCTACTTTTAGAATAATGCCATGCAATGTTATTGTTATGATGGCATAATTAACCAGTCTAACGGGAAAAAGTCCACATGTACATGTACTGTCGGGTGCGATCCTTACGTGTGCGGTTCGCCCAACGGCGATGACATATCAGTTTATAAACGTCTCAATACTGACCCTAGTAAGTAGAACGAACAGCGTTTTGTTACTTTATTTTATACCTTCATAGTTTTTCTTTCTTAAAAGTAATAAAATCATTTCTTTAGTTTAAGAATTATTAACTTCATTAATGTAATAATTGACATATCGACAGCCCGCCCGTTTGTCCTGGTCTTCATAATTTAAGAATCGCTTGACTGAATACTTATTATAATATAAAAGCCATATCGCTCCGTTATAATATTACTGACCAATTATCGGACTAGGCGATGTTGAAAAAAATTTGCATAGGCATGATTGACGAGTGAATACAATAGATGGCTAGGGCTGCAACGATTTTTTTACTTTGCGATTCGATGCGATTCGATTTTTTACCTTTGCGATTCGATTTTTTCGATTCGATTCATTGGTCAGATGAAAAGCAATAATGGACAATTTTTTTAAGTAATTTGTGGCATTAAAAAACAAATAAATGTTTGCCTAGTACATGTACATGCATACTA
>Ga0224511_10000716_pt1 | contig 17289 bp, 5 predicted proteins | sample SF_May12_sed_USG_2_FD_169988 | JGI IMG/M metagenome (GOLD analysis project Ga0224511, IMG submission 169988) | Sediment microbial communities from San Francisco Bay, California, United States - SF_May12_sed_USGS_8_1 | ecosystem: Environmental > Aquatic > Marine > Sediment | place: USA...
GCCATCGTCTAGGTTCACACCTTTTACTCGTGTCATGTGATTGCAGCTGCTGTGTTTCCTGGAGAGAGTGAAACGACCGGAGGTGCGTACGCGCTATCGGCGACGGTACATCAGACAGGAAGAGAAACCTCTGAGAACTACGTTCGAGATTCTGTTTACGCTGCAAAATCACGGACATCGGCCCAACTCGCTTCTCTCCTGGGATCGATACACTGCCATCCTTTATTGTCCGTAAGTCTGTAAAGGTGTCTAGACTAGAGCGTTCGCTTGGCTTCCAACCTGTTGGATCTTGGGTTTTGCCACTGTCAGTATGAGCTACCAGCTTGTACTACTTCAACATCAGCGTGCGAGATACCAGGTTGCAAAGTTGAACTATACGAATGTTCACACATATAGTTGCCTTTTTTTACGGGAGAGCTCAGTGGTAAGGCGGTGGGCTCGCAACTGTGAAAACATGGGTTCGAATCTCGATTAAGACGGGTCCTTGTTGTGAGTATGAACACCTAATTTTAATCCTAGCTCTAAAAACACGCTCAATATACAATGGAGCGTTGATACTGATCTGCTTGTGCGCTCCATGCTAAGCCGTAACTGATGAACAAACAAGTATTCAACCCGGCAGCTTCACCGTAACGGTGAAAGTTCATACTATGAAAAAGAATGAACCTCAGATTGGAGCTCTGTTTAGTGGGAAGCGATACATCGTCGGTTTTATCCTTCCGATGATCTCTTCACTTTTATGGTAAAGCTGCCGGGTTAGATGCTAGTTTTGTCACCAGTTGCGACTTAGCATGGAGCATCATGACTGGACCAGTAGTATCAATAGTCCAATTCAAAGTGAGGATGTTTTTTTTGGAGCTAGAATCAGGATGTGAGGTCATACTAATAAACCCAACATTATTGAATTCGCGTCCATGCTCTCACGGTTGCAGGCCCGGCGCTCTACCACTGAGCTATCCCGCTATTCCATATCCTGTCATAGAACACAAAGTATATATACTAAAGGCATGTACAGTCTGTTTCTCGTATCTTGGAATGCATGTCCACTGCACCCCTATGGTAGAGTAGAAGATATACAATTGTTTCTCTGCCCATCGAGGCACGGAGATCTCAATTCACCTTGTTATCACATTTTCTCAATAATACGACTGTCAATCTTGTTAATTGAGTGATTGGTGCCAGTAAAAACGTGGGGAACAAGACACCCATCCCTTGGCGCTCCATCAGTAGAATGTAGACAAGTCCGCGAAATGAAATAGTTTCGGAAAGAACTCGCGCTCATTTTTCATCCGAATGAGAAATTAAACTAAGGCGAATGAAGCAAAGAATGCCCGCAACCCGGAATTATTATGCCTGTCTCACTCTTATAGCTTATGGTTAGAAATAGGGAGAGGGTTTCTTGGAAAGGGGAAAGTGGAGAAGCGACGATTATGGGCCCTTCTAATCAGTAAACACTAAAATCGTCGAGGCTGAGCGTACAAAGCCAGTACACAAAGCGTAATACCGTTTTTGTTTTATTGTGCTGAATCAGCGGTTGTACAGCAAAAGTAGCCTCATTAGCCTTAATGGGTGTAGGAGCTCAAACAGTCATACAATCTAAACTTCTCCACATGCCCATTGGCAAAAAGGCAACCGTTGCCTTTTCTAAACTAAACTTGGAGAAGGGTGTGCTCAACGGAACCGTTCTACCGGGTAATGTTTAAATCAAATTTGTTTCAAGTTCTCGAAACTGCAGATTTTTTTCAGAAAATTCTAGAATGTTTGGTGATTCATGTTTTTAATTGGTCAGAAGGCATAACCTTGACAGTTCACATTCCATCTTGTTTCATACTAGGTCACCTCATAGCTTACCTAGCTTACCTCATAGTCTGATTCAGTAGCACTGTTTACTTATCCCCAAGACCCGATTGTATTGACGGGAGTGAGTCACGGTGTGTGTGTGCGTGTGTGTGTTAGCAGTTTTTTGTCACCGTACACCACCACTCGTGTCACACTGAGCTGTAGATGAAGGGCGGATGTCAACCTTTATCACTGTATCAACATTGGACAAGTGTCAATGAATCAGATTATAGAGATTTCTAGGGATTATAGTTTCCTCCTGACCTGCTGTATCCGCTGGCTACGCTATGCCTCCACTTTACCCGCCTCTGTCTACGGACAGTGCCTGTTCGTACTGCCGCGCGATGGTTAGTTACTGTTAGTGTCCATTTAATTTGTAGCGTGTTTATGATGATCTCTGCTTACAGTGAATCAGGTGATGAGAATAAGAGCGAGTTTAAGCTAACCAAACAGGATTTCCCGTCCTGTCACTTCTCCAGAGTGAAAAGTTATATGAAGACGTCACACGAGCCCCTCACAGCCTTATAGCCCTCACCGAGCAGTTACAGCTCTCACTGAGCCGATACAGCCCGCACTGAGCAGTTACAGTCCTCACTGAGCAGCTACAGACCTCGTTGAGTAGATACGGCCCTCACTGAGCAGATACAGCCCTCACTAAACGGAACAGCCCTCACGGAGCATATACAGCCCTCGCTGAGCAGCTACAACCCTCGCTGAGCAGCTACAGCCCTCACTGAGCCGCTACAGCCCTCACTGAGCAGTTCAGCGAGCTCAGCTTACTGGGCGACATAGCCCTCGCTGTGCAAACTACAGTCTCCGCTCCGTGATATAAAGCCCTCATCTAGTGCTCTATAGCCCCTGATGATTAAGGATTATCGTATGGATTGGCGCTGCGGTACAAGGGTCTTAGGACAAGCCGAAGCCCCCTCTTGTGTATGACACTAAAGAGAAAGTCTTGAGGATATTGTAAAAACTTGGTAATGCAACTCTAATGAAATTCCTTGTGGGCTTAACCTAATCAGTTTAAGTATATAACTTTCTTCTGCCTTTGTTTTGGCAACCATGATCATTGAATCGAACCTGGATCTTATGCATGCAAATACCCCATATTATTTCATTGTGTACGGTCTCAGCACTCAAGGATATCCACTCGGTAATGTATGTATGACTTTATCGACGCTCATTGCTGGTTTTACTATGCAGTTTCAGCATATTTTTGTAACGTTTTGCGCTTCTGTGAAGTAATACAGGCTGTGCAGGCCTCTAAAATAGCTTTACTGTATCGTGTACTCCTACAATTCACTGTGGTTTCATCAAATCACCTTAACATTACATCATGAATCATTTTCCTTAACGTAGTCTTTGAAAGTCAAACTTTTGAATCGCATAAATCTCTTTTGGTACCTTTGACTGTCTACCTCAAGCACTACCTATGTAGGCAGTCGCAAAGATTGCTAGACAACAATCAAACAAATGTCAAGTTAACTTATCAGCTTTTTGAGGTTTGATGGCTACAGGACAAGTATAAATCTGATGTACGGATCATATTTGCACTGCGATAAACTGGCTATAATATGGCTAGAAAATGTTCAAGCTGTGTGAAAACAAGCATCTTCTTTTGACTGATCTTGTCCGCGACAAGAAATAGCTGCTTACTGCGAAAAGCGTCATCGAAAATGAGTGTTATGGTAGATTGGTAGTTTACTCTTGCTAACTCGCGTACAGTCATACACCTATCATTCACTACCGCCGTGTGCCGCGCTTATACCTAATATATTGCTGTTATATTGCTGCAGTGTTGCATTACACAATAGTCTAACAAACTATTTTACAGGCTTCTAACGCCAACGCACTACTAACTATAGATTTCACCACCCATACTCTACAAGGTGACACTTAGCCGTGTATATATACTCTACAAGGTGACACTTAGCCGTGTATATGGGTGTGACGGTTGGCGGACATAGAGTACTGCTTAGTGTGGATACTTGGATCGATCTTCCTGCTTACTAGCCATAATCTGCCTGATGTGGTCAGGTGAGTAAGGGCGCGAGCTTTATTTAGGTTTACATCTCGTTATCACAAGACCCCATGGGCTCTACCACGTTATCTCGCCCTCCGAGACAGTTAGCTAATTATTCTGGGCGTGACAGCGCGTTTTGTCATTAGCATCCCTACCGAGCTGTCTGATAATTTTCGCCTACGTAGTATAAAATATAAATAGATATTAAACACTAGCTATGCATTATCACCTTGCACCAAGTACTTGAACCCGGTCAGCAAAAAACCGCAAAAACGAATCCCTGGTATTTCAAAAACATTCAACTTTTCAACTCTTTGTTGACATACTTCTGTACACCAACCTGGAAAGAATAAATGCAGTATATGCCTAATTAATACAGCATTCTAATTGGGCGAATCAAAGAAGCCGGCGGCCGCTGTCATCAAACACAAAAACCAGCTCCTGTCATCTGTTTTTTTATCACTAAATAGCCGTCATTAGCTAATTCACTGCCATCACTATTGTCTTCATCCACTATAGTTGCTCTTTATGCAAATAATATTTAGTGTTGCAATGACTTCATTAGTTCAGTTGAGCTATTAACGGCTTTATATATCAAGTAAACGGAACTGTCATTTCCACGCCCGTAAAACAATAGCCAGTCTCTATTTGCATATTGTTGCAGCTTATCATAAAATGTGACACCCTTAAAACAATCGTAGAGGGCTTATTCAGTCTTAAGATTGTGTTAGAAGTGTTAAAGACCATATGCTAGAAGGCTGCTAACCATCAGTATAACAGCTTTGACTCAAACTTCTGTCCGACACCTCGTTGATATTTTACTTTACTTATTGGCTACTGAAGTGGTGCCAAGAAAGAGACCCAGCACTAAGTAAGTCTTCTTCGTCTCCATGACAGAACAGCTGTCAGGAGTGGTGCAGCAATTGGCTTATTGAATCTTCGACTCAGCGTTTCCCAGAGTGCGCCATTAGGAGACCTTCTGCTCGCACCCGCATGCCCCATAACAAAGGTAACTCTATAGGAGGGCTTCCTTTATTTGATGTCGAGCTCCGAAACAGACAAGTGTCTAGCAAAAGGCAATGTTTTTGGCCGAACTGGAAATAGAACCGGGTCCAAGGCCCAGTATGCTATCGACTAAACTATCGCTTCACCTTGCTGAGTAAGTATCAGAAAGGGATTATATTTTCGGATTGACACTCCTACTGTTTATAAAGTATAAAATAACCATTAGTGCCCACCTGTTAGTGGGTGTCAGGGAACTCTTATGGAATAATACCTGTTTTATTGGTGGATGACCATCCGAGCTCCGAGCTTTGGCCTTATTTTCAAGGACTAGGATCAATTTATATTATTTAACCCATTATGATTTAGCATATAAGTATGCATATTGTGTATAGTTGTACGCGGAATTGTGTAGTTCTATTGGTATACAGTATTGCACAGTGATAGAGTGCTGGGCTCGCATCCATGAAAACCTGGGTTCGAATCACAATTACGGCGGGCACCCCATTCTGGTTCAAAACAAAAACAAACCTCATTATAAGGTGGAGCATTGATACACTAGTTGATACATGCTAAGCTTAAACTTGTAAAAAAGAATATCTAACCAGACAGCTTCACCACAGCGGCAAAGACATCTTCCAAAAAGAAAGTGGGTATAGTTTTGCACAAAATGGCGCAGAAACTTTCTAATGAATACAGCATAGCACAGTTATATACAGTACTGTACAGTATAGTAGAGTACACATATAAGCAAAAATAGCACCCGCGCGCCTCCGCTCACTCGTGTCGTATTGATCTTAGCCTCTCGCCTATTTTAGGCTAACCTTGTTATCTTTCTCCATTGCCGGTAGTCGTTTGTTGACGCATGCATGCATGCATGGTGTCGTGATTCGCGATTTCCAATCACGCCACTTTCTCACTGCACCTTCCAAGATATCGAACACGTATTATTTTCGGACACAGTTACGTGGAGAGTATTTCGTGTCAACGCGTTCGATTTTGGTCTATAAGAGTTATGTATGTGGGTTTTCCCAACTGTCGCGTTTACATATCAAACACATCGCTGGATATACAGGGCGACTGATTTGCATAATCGACAGTGGATTGTGGGTGCAGAATGGGTCAGGCGGTCGCTCCGGGTGGAAATACTACCTACACAGTCCCATAATCAACTTCAAAACTAATCTAATTTCCTTAGACGATCCGCCACAAACAATGGCCGACAGGAAGTGATTTGATCACGTCTGCTTCACGGCGTTATCATAACAAGCTCAAGGTCGAATCTTTTATAAAGACTGAGACACCGACTATAAACTGTGTGATTATTGGTGAACCACTAAGCTGGAAAAAAATGGTGATAATAAGTAAATAGTGCAGGTTTACACATACACAGTACACACGCCCGGCGCCCGTTGTCCAGAATTAACACTTCATCCACTAATGGGTCAGCGAATCTGCATAAAACGAAACAACTCATTCTATTTAAAAGACGAATTATTAGTTTGTCCATTCAGTTACGTTCTACATCAAATTTTACAATCTTTGTTGTTTTCGCATTTGAGGGCGGGTCATGGTGTAATTTTTTATGGTCCACCCACATATGGCATATGTTATAACAGCCGGTGTTTCGATATAAAATCATGGCAGGAAATATAGCTGTATAAAGTGTGTGTAGATTTCTCCTGGGGTACGTTATAAATGCCATGCTATAGCGCAGCCAAACTGACTCTCGAGCCTACACATAAAACAGCCCTATAGGTATTTCCGTTATCAATATGTGATTGATAATTTTGAAAATTCGGCTCAACAACACGTGCCAGAACAGATATGGGTCACTGAAGGCTGTTTGTTTCAACTTTGGCTGGCACCATACAGTTGCTAACGCTTAGAGCCAATTATAATGTTAAATCACCTACATGTATTTAAAAAATCTGTTTGATACTAAATATTTTCATGAAGTCTAAATATTTCACCTGCAGGTCTGGCGTAAGTTTTGTCTGAACTTCATGCCATACAAGCACAATGCCTGCAACTTGTTTAGCCACTGTCTGTCTGTGGTTGGACGTAGGCCTTCTTCCTTCACGGACAGGCGATAGGCCACACCGGATGTGTTGTCCTCCCGGTATTTCCTGTCCGTTACTATCCTGTAATCCTCCATATATCTGATAGGGTAGTGGGTAGCAGCTGATCTGGGAGCAGCTGGATTATCAAAAATCTTCCACCACATCCGTGTCCTGTTCTTAGGTTCCACTGGATGGCATTTACCGGCCTATTCCTGGATAATAATATAAAAGTAACTCTCACACCGCTCCCAAAGTTCCGTTTAATTTTAGCCGGATACAAAAAACAAAAATTGATTGCCGCCGACCAGGTAAAAGTCATTATTTTGATTAAGTTGAGATAATTTGAGGCCCGTGACCAAATTTTGGCATTATTTAACGCAAACATCATACCAACCCACCTCATTGAGAGAGAAAGTGTGAACACTTAATGTCTAGCCGGAGCTATTGGTCATGATTTATAGGACAATTGTGAAACCTCGTTTAATCATTCTCTATCACGAACGATGTTGGACATGGCAGCTATAGGAATTCATAATGAGCGGAGTACGATACGCATTGGCGAATGGCTATCAATTAGCTCTTCAGTGCTTAAGTAATAGTGTAGGTAGCAGTTTAAACCCAGTCAACCGAGTGGTATCATCGGCTTAACATCTGGGAAGAGTCTGGGATTAGTCCTTAGCTGAGCAGCGGGGTGAGGGACAGGTATGTTAGGACAAGCTTCATAACACTAACACAACACTATCGTCAGTCACTGTCAGCGTCAGAACTTTGTTGATTTTATTACGATTGAGAGAGCATTTGTTATGGCTATTATTAATAAGCTATCTATGATTTCTTTTATAGCCCACTACAGTATGGAAGTAAGAACTGTTCTCATGGTACTTCTATGCATCTTGGACTATGCACACGCAAATAACGATATGGATACAGATTTCCTCGAGGAAGTAGAAAATATAAAATCGGTCATACGATCACAGACGAAACCATCGGCAGTAAGAGACTTATCCAGTCTGAATATAACGTTGGAAGCTAAACGCCAACTAGTACGTCTTTATCGAGACCAAGTAAAACGATTAAATGATATCGATACAGCATCTACAATCAGACCTTCAGAGTTAGAATATTACACAGCACCCGTCTTGATATCGTCAGGTAGGTGATGGCCGGTTTCAGTTGATTAGATTAATTCTGTATTCGACAGATATCACAGCTGAGTGTGGTCCTTACCGACCCCTCATGAGTGTTATTTACCCAAGCACTGACAGTTAAAAATAATCATTGAGGCTTTCCACATGAGAGAGCATACATGTTGGGTATTCAGTTAATCCGATTTTATTCTAAAACCTCATAATTTATCAAAAAAACACTTCCGCCGTCCATCATCCAGTCCCCAAAACCTCTTGGCATCCCGAACCTGTCACCTTGAGAAGGGAAGCGCAGCTGTTTACAACAAACAACATCCCATTAAAAGTCTATTTATTTCCTTAATTGAGCGGTTCATCAACCGTCTTCACCGCTGCAGTTCTAACTAGGGAACTAATGCATTATCTACCTGCCATTCTCTGAATTCGAGCAGGTGTATCGACTGGCAATCCACTGTCCAACTACTTGACATTCCACTGCTCTCATGGTACTGCCGTACCCTATATATCGCACCCATATAACCAGTCGGGCATAGGGTACTTCCCATATTAATGTAACATACTTCAGTGTAGAGGGCTTTGCTTCAGAGTACATCTCTGTTGTAGCATGATTTATCCAATAGAATGACGGAATACTCTTCATAATATTGGCATGGAGTGCATTTGTGAATAGCGGGATAGGTTATTGGCTTGAACCCGTAAGAAACTACTATTATTGTGAATGTGAGCTCCTCCCATAGGTCCTAACTCCTATACCATCCAAGATCAAACCTCATCTTTATTGAGGTTGATTTGATATGATTGGAAACTGACTAGTATAGAAGAGCAGGATGCATGCAAGTCCAACACTGATGGATAATGGGTGAACTGTAGTATTTTCCATGCATGGAAATACTCTTTAAAATTGACCGTTTCGCGTGTGCTATGTGTACATAAAAGTCAGCCGTGGGAGATGAGGCTTTAGGTACGCTTAATCCTGGGTGGGTGTTACTCAACCTAATATCATTGGTTACAGTGCACACTGAGACATTCATTCGGTCGCGCTGTATTGATGGTTTAAGTCCATTTGATAAATACCCTGATTGCAATTCGGCTTACTCGCGACTCTGAAGATGGGGGACCACAGCACCCACCCAGGGATTAAATAGACTGTGTTTACACTCAGTGCATTCGTAATGTGTGAATTATACTAACTGCAGTGATGAGCCTCAGCTACTCGTATCTAACATCAATCTAAAAAATTGAATCAAGAGTCTACATTTATCATAGTACGCGACAGGCTAGTATCTATAAGTGAGAAGTGATAACTAGCCAGTATAATAGACCCTCAAAAAGTCTGACTAGTTGGCACTGCTTGGCCAAACAGAATATTGCACAGCTCGGCCAGGCAAAGATGGCACAGCTAGGCCAGGCAAAGATGGTACAGCTAGGCCAGGCAAAGATGGTACAGCTAGGCCAGGTAGAATATGGTATAGCTAGGTCAAGCAGAAGATGTCTTAGCAAGGCCACGCAGAAGACTGCGCAGCTAGGCCAGGCAGAAGATTGCATAGCTAGGCCAGGCAGAAGATTGCATAGCTAGGCCTGGTAGGAGATTGCATTGGCAGGCCAAGTAGAATACAGTTAGGCCAGACAGAAGATATGCTATATTCTCTAGCTGTTCAATGCGTACCTGATGGTATACGGGTAGTCGATAACATATAATGGAATTATGTAGCAGGCTTAACATTCTGCTTAAATTGGGTTTAAATTTATGACAAGTACCGAAAGAGACTATCCTCAACTGCAGTGATAACAGGATAATACTCAACAAGGTTTCGCTGCACCTGAAAGTGAAGGTTAAAAGCTGTCATCTCTCAGTACCAGCAGGAAATGTTTCTGATAATTAGTTTGCACCTTGGAGTTGAGCTTGTTTCTTCTAATCAACCAGGCACCGACAAGCCAGGTATGCTGCTGCTGTCAGCAGGCATAAAACCCCTTGCCTACCTTCATCAGGGCTGATGTACTGTTTTCTGTTTTGTAGACAAAACAAACAACTACAAGATTCTACTTAAGTCATTAGGCATTAAGCAGCCTGAACAATATACAAAAGAGTTAAAAGTGGAGTCGGCTACGTTGTGGCTGGATAGAGCCAAACTGAATATTACTTCACCGCGGACTATGGACAGTCGTAACGTCGGACTTAATAATGTGCTGCTGGTACATCAACTATTGCCCGATAACATGAGAAGATTAGTGTCCTCTAAAGTAATATCGTTGGCTAACTCCGGTCGACTGAGTCTTGATGTAACTCAGATAGTACAAAGTTGGTTTGATGAACCGGCCATGAACTACGGTATCGAGATAGACACAGTGGGAGTTAATGTGACAGATATACTCCGATTCAACTCTGATAGCTTACCACAGATTGATATAAGCTTTTATACGCAGGATATAATCACTCACAGAAATAAAAGGAGTCTGCCAGAACCGGTCTGTAAACCGGGGGCATGCTGCCGACGTCCAGTTGAGATAAAGTATGCAGATGTAGGGTTACACTCGGAAGGAATTCACGCCGAGGGCGCGTCTTTCACTGCTTATATCTGCTCGGGAAAGTGCCGCAAAAACTATAAACTACACAACAACTGGTCTAATATAAAAAACCATCTGTGGAAAAAGTTTAAATCTAAGCAATTCCGCAACAAATGTGTAGCGACGGCTTTTGATGACAGTTTTAAAGTCGATCATTTTGACGCGGATGGTGGCATCACGTTCACAAGATACACTAATGTTATTGTAAAGGAATGCGGGTGCATGTAAAACCCATTGCAATCAAACTGCCAAATAAATTATTGGATAAAATATGTGCACTTCAACTTTTGCATAATCCCGTTAATCGTCAAACGAATCAACGTTTTTTTCGAGAGACACAGGATATAGCCCATACGAGCAGTTGCCAGTAGAGTGTCGGGGTGTGGCCTCGTAAATGGTAACGTTGCATAACGCCCAATACCTTCTCTAGAAAATGCAAAGCCTTAGGGGCTTATAAAGAAGCCGCACACGACTCTTAACCGACTGACCGACTGAGCTGCCAATTAATCATACACTCAATATTTCATGCTTTTAGACTGACCTCAGCTGGGACAGAGCCCTCAGAGGGGGTAGAGCAAGATAGCTCAATGGCTAAAACACTTTCTATTTACCAACCATGGGCGATCATACCAGGTGATAGTGGGATAGTTCAGTGGCTACAACACTTATATAAGGATTGAAGGATACTGAGATCAAGTCCTAGTCATGTTGACCACCCACTGTGGGAATCAGCTACTCACAATTCCTAGCTTCCCCAGCAAGCCTCAGACTTCGGAGGTCTGTTAAAGAAGATGGCCAAGTACCCAAGTAGAACAAGAAAAAGAGGCTCTGGTAGGAGTGGCGTTAAAATCATTCTATAAACTGTGATATATGGTAAAGGGATGTTTGGCTTCTAAGTTTTGTTTCAATCAACTATACCAGCTCTAGTAATTCTAAGAAGCTAACTTAGGGGTCATCGTAAACTGATCATAAAATTGTCTGGAGATTTCCTATCACCAATCTTTCCTGGTAACTGATAGAACTAAAGATTTATTGTGTCTAAAGATAGGCCAGCAAAAGTTGACTTGAGAAATACAGAGACATCCCTGACATAAAGTCGGTTCCTAGTAGAGAACAGTCCTCTGTAAGTACGTGACTCAAAGGGGTGGTGAAGCATAACGTTTCTCTCTCTGTCTCCTATGATGAGTTCACACTAATTTCGTGCAGCAGTAGATGGAGCCAGCTTTCGAGCGCAGGTATGAGATAAACTCCTTCCGATGGGCAGAAGAAGGGGCTTTTGCTTTCGTATCCTGATCAGTGTCAGGGGTTTGCAGAGATTAGCCAACTGAGTCTTTGATAAGCGTTGGTCATTAGGAGTTTTTCTGTTTGCACCCATGTGCCCCACAGAGAAGGGGTCCTTTTTATTTAACGTCGAGATCTGGTTCCATAGAGCCGTTGCACAGACTATGTTTTGGCCGAAATGGGAATCCAGCTAGGGACTTCCGACCTGAGGCTCGGTTTGCTATACACCAATCATCATTTCACCTCTGTAGACGGGGCATTGTTTAATAATGTGGACATCGGTCAGCGGTTCTTGTTTGCAGTGGCAAAGCTCTGATCGAGACAGCCCCATTTGTCATACAGCGCTGCAGACGGTCACACCAATGTTGCGTGTCACACGAAGAACTTAATAAACTGAGAAGGCAAATGATTCAGATACGCTCGGTCTCACATCTTTCAGCTGGAACAATGTACTATGAAAACTCAGGATATCCCAACTACACAAAGCTTTAGGGTTAGTCACCTCTGGGATAATTCTATAGGCATACTGGCCTTGTGAAGCAAATACCCAGTTATGAGGTGGCTTTACAACCAAATATAGCAAATTGCGTAGCAGCAGCGCCCACTGGCAGAACTTTCATGGCTTCCAGCATTTACTGCACTGTGATTGGCGGCCAGCCTACTGCTACGGGGCTACTGCCTTATAGGGTCTTTGCACTTTGGTATATTCTCGGAGGGCTCAACTTTTCAATTTAACAAAAAATCTGCCAACGTTGGCAGTCAGACCCCTTCTACTCTTTTAAGCCTTGGGATAGCGCGTTAGCTCAACGGCTAGGCACTTGGCTCAAATTTGAAAGATACTGTGCCATGCTGGGCCACTGTAGCCTCCACTGTGAGTATGAGCCCCTCACTTTAATTCTAGCTCCTACCTCTCTAACAAGCTTCAGGCTTAGGTGTTACGTTAAATAGGATACCTAGTTCGATTCCCAGTTCAGGCGAAAATTTTGTTTTTCGCAACACCATTGTCAGTTTTGGATTCCGACCTGAAATAAAGACTGCCCTCCTATAGAATTACCTTATCTATGAGGCATTCGGGTGCAAGCAGAAAGTCTCCGAAAGGCGCACCCTGGAAAATGCTATATCAAAAGACCCAGTAGGCCAATTTCAGTAAACCGCTGACACCGGTCAGGTTATGAAAGAAGAAACCGTCTCTCTGCACAGTCTGTAGAGATCAGGGAGAGAATATTCCGGAGCTTTCTGTAGGAATCCCAGCAGAAGGTAACTGATGGATTAGCCCATCTGGCTGCAGTCATCATCATTCATCATGAAGTCAATGACCTTCACTGAGACATTGGGATTTCTGGGTTTGGCCAGGATGCAGACGTAGGACAATAAATAGGACTATGGAAGGAACAAGCGAAATTACATCTCTGTGCCAAACTAGGATCATCAATCAGCTGTGGTGTGATCATGTTTGCACGCGACGCGCACTATGAATGAATGGCCTTGCCCTTTAATATACAGTATGCAGAAGTTTTTGGTCACCATGTGCAATGTTTCCTATGGGACTGGATTAAAGTGCAATGCAGCCGGTGTGGTACAGCACTTTGAAGTTATTTTCTTGACTGAGTTCATTAACAAAGGTACTGTTTATAATGGTCCTGTGTAGTTGAATATTGCGTCCTGTAAAATAAATTGTCTTGTAAAATGAACGTTCTGTAAAGTGAATGTTGAATGAAAAGAGGTTTTATATGGATTCATGACGATGGTGCTCATATTGGATCTGTGAAAACTCCAGATGATATAGTGACATCAGGGTTGGATGTAGCATTTATAGAGGCCCCCACAAATGTGCAGTGGTTCTGCTCGCTAGTGGAGAGATTATATAATACCCACAATCACAAGCTCTGCTATAACTAAATGGGTAGTAGCATAGAGAAAACCAAATGAATGGTCGCAAAGACCAATTGTGCAACACCCACTCAGGTCATGCAGTGACCGCAGAGTAAGAGAATTACTCTATGGCAGTGACAGAAAGGACTTCGTCATTGGCTGTTGCAAGCAGACGTTGTTCATTGGGAGAACATAACTCCAAAGACAGTCAGATGGTCTCGTAGCCAGGTACCCGGCAAGCAGTTGAATCTACTATTCGCTCACTACGCTCTTAACTTACCGAGTTCATGATAATTTTAGAATACACATAAACCATCATATGATTGAGCAGTGATTCGATTTAAAGGATATTTGATTTAACTGACAGCATATTAGGTTCTCGGTTATCCTTTGCATTGATTAGTTCAGTCTATTTTATTCAGTTTATCGGACTATCTGATTAAATGGTGACTGTATTGGTGGCATTAGAAGTTCAAAACAATTTATTATGCCTCGGTAGAATCAGTCAGTATAGGTGCACCCATTCCCCGCTAGGATAGGAGAGAATCATAGCATACCCCCTTCAATTTATCAATCGGAGAGGCATATATGTATTGGTACACAGTTGACCATGGTATATACACCAATGTGGTGTTATATTTAGTTATAACTGTGTGTAATGTCTAATATCGTCCACATTGCCTGCATAGGTCTAACATGCTCTAGGTTCAATAATATTTTCTCCTTTTACATGAATGGTTGCATCACTATAGGAGTGCCTCTATGGAGAACGCTGCCCCGCATAAAACGTGATCCGGGGCAAGTAACCGAAAAATGAGACCAGAAACCCGTGATCTGTGCTATCCACTGAGCCTCCACTCCAAAATTGGAGCATTACCTTGTTCCCCCACATTTATCTTTGTCCTCCGCACTTACAAGGATAAAAGACATCATCTGATCTTTTTTTATCAACAAAACCCAAAACATTTTCCTTTGGAACAGCTCACAAACTGAAATAACTTGTTCAATAGATGCGACAATTGGGGCAGATGAAGCAAGCTGTTTGGGTGCATAGTGGTGTAACTACACGGCGTTGGCCAGGTGAGAAGCTGATCATGACAAACATCCCTCAGGTCAAAAAGAACTCCACTCATCAACATTTCTCTCTTGTTATGGACAAAGTGATCAGCCAAATTCCCCACTCATATAATGTATGCACAATCCATAGAGTAGCCTTCATAGCAGGTGAGGTTTGTGTTGGAATACTCGGGAGTCCAATTTGCAATCCACCAGAAAGTATTTACTGTTGTGCGAACCAACCAGTGCTTTTGTGTACACGTAGATAAAATGCAACGTAGCAGGCGTAGCGCAACAGCCGCGCCGTATGGTGTAAAGCATACATTAATACAAGCAGTTTAAAGAGACCGCTATTACTTCTGATTGGAACAGAAGTAGGACTGAACCCAAGGGTTCCGTTAAGGTGCATTCGTTATACTATTTCTGATACACCAACAAGTATGAATGTGTCTGAATCGAACTCATAGCAGAAACTATACAAGCGAGTCGGCTGAAAACGAGGGATCCACAAAAAATCCCCTTGACAGGACTTTCATTCAGTTAACCAATCAAACCTCGTCTTAGCAACGCAGAAAAATTGCAGTAGCTATTAGTGCATTGAATGAAGGGCAATACGTGGAATTTCAGTGGCCAATATGGATGATTATGATGAGGAAAATCACTGATCTAGTATAAATGCGGCTTTACGCCCGCACCCCTCGAACAATCGGTTGTGAATAAGTCTTGTTCAGATACGTATTTCACACACTCGCTCTAGGGATTTAAAATCAACACTCGGCACACATGTTGAACATACACTACACCTGCATAGCGAGTCTGCACAGAACTTCCCAGACACCGAGGAAATGAGGAGGCATCTGATGTTGTTTTTTCTGTTTTATTGTTTTTGAGAAATGATCAGAAATAGCTCATATCTACTTCTTGCCACCTCCGACCTTGGCCTTAGCTGTACCTCGCACCTTCTTCTGTCTGTTCTTTCTTTCCTTCCTCTGCTTGCGTCCCATTCTCTTGGTGTCCACAAGACCGTGCTGAAAAAAGGTTTCGGTTACATATAAAAATTGGCAATGGTGTACTCAATATTATACAAAACAGACAAGAAGTCTTCATGCACGGTTATACATGCTGATGCAGGGACGCATTACCAGTCGGAAGTAACCCGCACACACTTATGCTTAGTTATACACATCATGCAAACAAAATGATTGAGGGGAGATTTTCGGGGTTTGTGTGAGAAGTTGGACTGTGGTATGAGCCTCCTTGCAGCTCACTGTAAATGCTGTACTATTAGTTGACCACACCATGGTGTCGACCGGTACATACAAACCACACCTATAGTTTAAAGACACTGTACAAGACAAAGTACTCACTCTGGCCAGTCTGTATTTGGGCTCGAACTTCTTAGCGAGGTCCAGGGTATCGTATACTAGAGCGAACCCAGTGCTCTTGTCACCACCGAAGTTGGTTTTGAATCCGAAGCAGAAGATGACATCGGGTGTGGTCTTATACATGCGAGCCAATTTCTCACGGATTTCAGTTTTCTTCACGGTGGGTTGACCAGGGTGAAGTACATCCACAACCTATCAAATATGTGATGGCTCATGAGTAGGACGAACACATGACAAGTAGAACTTGAGTTCGAAGCGCTCGAAGCATGGTTCATCGCAAAAGGGAGAGGGGTAGAATGACACAGGCTTTTACTTCAAAACAAGTATGGTATGCCAAATCAGTGACTGTCCAAAAAGGAGTAGCAGTGGTTACAGTTGTACTGGTTGAATGAGTTCATTGCGAAAATAGCTAGTGGGCAATCGGTCAAGGCAACGGATGGGGTAAAAACCTACCATCTGTTTTCTGCAGAGCAGTCGGTTTGTGAGGAACTTCCTCGTCCTGACTGTAGCTACGCCTTCACTCTGCAAGAAAAGTGGAAAGTGTGAGCATATATAAGGTAAGTAAGATATGCACCCCAATCCTATTTCGCTTCCGCAACCTCAATACCAAAAACCTCCTCGTAGGCATGGCCATAAGTCTTATGGCATGCCTACGCCTACTGGGAGGTTGTTATGATAAGAAAGTGAGAATGCAGTACTTCGCTTTAGCAGTATCAGTATAACTATAAGTATAACTAGTATATAAGCATGTATTGCAAGATTATAATTTATTGTGTATACACTATACCTTAGCATGTTGACAAGTTTTACTAGTCTTTTCTAAATGTAATACTACCAATCAAGTAATGCACAAATGAGTGAGTACTGACTGGGTGCGACAGTGATCGAGTGCCTGGTTGGTAGTCGGTACCGAACTCAACACAACTGACTGTGCGACAGCTATTATTTATAATATTAGTTTATTACTGAGAAACTGTTCTATTTCTTTACAATACTTCGGTATGAAGTGAGCAATGTAGGCATCGTGATAATCCACAAGACTTAATCGTCTAGGGTTA
>Ga0224511_10000717_pt1 | contig 17277 bp, 13 predicted proteins | sample SF_May12_sed_USG_2_FD_169988 | JGI IMG/M metagenome (GOLD analysis project Ga0224511, IMG submission 169988) | Sediment microbial communities from San Francisco Bay, California, United States - SF_May12_sed_USGS_8_1 | ecosystem: Environmental > Aquatic > Marine > Sediment | place: USA...
AATGGGATTACTGGCAGTACACCCTTATTGGTCATATTTAAAGTTAATTGGTGTTTTGCATTTTAAACGTTAAAAATAAAAATATTTTGGACGTTAAGACCTGAAACATGAACAACATGTTCAGTTTAGCATCCCCTCACATTATTCGTTTTAGAAGTGTAAGGAAGAATGAGGCCTGTGCTGCTAAACCTTATCCTAATGGTTATATGTCATCAGTTAAAAACGCATAATGTTGATTTCGTATTTAAGCGTGTAAAAGTTAAATTTCACCTGTTTGACAAAGATAGCGTTTGCGTGCGCTGGTGTCGCGCGTTGCATAAAGTTCTTGACATATACAAATGACGAGATCCCGCTTGGGAGTTTGTTTTCTGTATAAAATCAAATGTTGATTTTTTTAAACATTGTATCATACAATGTCGGGGTAGGGTTTTGAAAATCCATTTCAGTTACCAAAAATAAATTGCAAACGTACAAGATAAGTGGTGTATAAATATATTAGTTCATAAAGATATTAACATGTGAGATGCGTACTCAATGTTTTCAGTAACTTAAGAAACACGGTTTTACCGAATTGGGAAATACTATACACACGCTCAATTTGTCTAATTCCTGGAAATGAAGTTATTCCGGTCCATTTCGGTGATGCGGACAACGAAATGTTGGCATGCTTAGAATAATCACTACCGGCAGGATATTGCCCATTCATAAAACAACGGATTACGCTGGAGCTCCATTGTCCCGGAATTTGATAACTCATAGAGTCAGCTGGAAAATTTACATTAATAAAAGTAAAATAGAACGATTTGGTATGTTTTGTGTTAAATAATGAATAATCATGACATGATATGAATTTGCTATCTGTTTAGAAACGTACGCTTTAATGCAACTGTACAAAGCAACGTATTAAATATAAAGTAAAATATAATGTATTCCTAATTATTTAACTACATGTTGTTGTTGTATAACGTTTACCAGTAGTTTCTTCTTTGTTTTGACACAATACCGGGTACATCAGTGTACAGTTAGTCCATATTAGATGATTGTTGCCCTCGAGCGGAACCATCAAAAGACAACCGGAATGCGATGGTGTGTTATAATCTAAACGTTATACGAATGTCATTGTCTTTATATGTATCACAATTTTATTTTTAATTAGATATATAAGCAACACTTCTTTGATTTATTTAGTATGCCTTAATAATAAAACAATAACAAGAAAATCAATAAGTAAAATAAATGTTATTGGATTGAACAGATACCCTATATTACTGTGATTCTACTTACTATTGGTAGCATCCAAACGTTTATACACTGATACATCATTACTGTTGGGCGGACCACACACGTACTGAATGCATTCAACATTACATGTTGACTTATTTCCGTAAGTCTGGTGTACCATGTCATTGTAGCAAAAGCATTGAATCGCATTATTCTGAAAGCAATATTAGTTTGGTTAGTGATGTCTATAGAAAACTGCATACCTTAAAAACTTAGAAAGAAAGTCAAATACTTGTAAATGAAACTATTGGTTTTAAAATGTTATTAACGTTATTGTGTTTACTTCTTTAACAACTTTGTGATTTTACCCATTTTATGTTTTGCCCTGAAGAGGCTTTGTCAACGTATAACATTAAAAAAAGCCTTTTATGGCGAAATATCAATGAATTCACAGAATTTAGATTGTAGTCCATTTATGGACAATCACAGTATATTACATTTAGGCAAATGAATATTTTTATGTAATGAACGTTTGCACATGCATGCACTTTGTCGATTCCCACTGAAGTTTCTGACTTTACCATCGTGTCTGGCAATTCGCTTTTTGCAAAGCAGCCTTAAATATTAGTTGTATGGTCACCATATTGCAATTACATGACTTTCGTTATTTTGTATTTATACAAACGTTTAAAACGGTTAAAATAGACTTTCCATGACATAACTTACCAAGATAAAGAAAGGCTGTTTCAGCTGAAATATACCCAAGCCAGTACTCGGTGCCATTTTGCAAATCTAGGGATTTTTCAGGAGTCAGTTTATACGAGATGTTATCAAAACGAAACCTAGGTTGAGCTAGCTGACATTTGTTAAAGGCTTCAGTAAAGTTGACACGTTCATCTGCAATTTCGATCGCGGTTGGTCCTGCAAAAGGGGATCATAGACACTACATATATTTAACTCAAAATACAAAATAATTGACAAGCACTTTCCACTAGCGAATCCAATGGCCGCGGACCTATGTGTTTTTTGCCCCAAACGCCAAATTGTCTTTTTTTCTCGCTCGCTTCCCTCGCGATATATTTTAAACCTTATTTTCATACAAAATATGACCAAAACATGCTAAAAATGACTTTTACTTCAACCCTAAACACTTTCAATGATTTTCTACCCACCCCCGCCTCCCACTACCACCTCGTCGCGAAGTTCACGCCCCGGTAAGGTCAAATCCTGGATCCGCCACTGTCTTTCTTTGATTTTGGCAATTGATCTAATACAAAGTTACAATTGGCATGTCAAATATCTGATCCATAATTCTTTTATAAAACAGATTTTGATTTGCGTGTTGTATCGTCAGTTATAGCATGTATGCGGGCAAAGTCGCGTAATAGTTTGAGCTCGAAGTACGAAGGTAGATCATATCAATGTATGAACTTATGTCCTCTTTCTATAAAATAAGACACTAGATCAAAGTTACCACATGTTTTAAAACAACATGAAGTTGTTACTCGCAATGTTCATAACATATTTCACAGGTATAGGTATATTTGGCAGGTAAAGTTTCGTGTTATTAATGTAACGTGAAAATACATTAAAAGACTATGATAAGATTTTTTATGAAAATATTACCTTTGATTTTAATATGACTTATCAAAACGATAATCCAAATTTTCAAGCTGAATGAGACGTCCATCTTGTGGTACTTCCTTGTTTGTTATAGATCATTTTAAAATAAACAACTGCGTTTGCACCTATAATTCAAAACCATAAACTTCCTGATTTAATTATAGCAAACCTATACAAGAATGTGGCGTGGCAAAATGTAAATATCTTCTTAAAGCCTCTTTTAAACAATTTGTATGATATATTACTTTGAAGTTAAAACGTGCAAAGTCGTAGTTATCAGCTATTTCATAACAAATATAACAGACAGGACACGTTTAATAGTTTTTTTCTAAACATGAACCACAATGATATACCATACCCATGTGACATTGTTCAATTTAAAAATCTGAGAAAGGGAAAGTCCTAAGGAAGCATTGTTTGCATAGCGAAAATAGCAGCCTCGGTTTTATTGAAGCTGTTCATCAATGAAAATGCAAAATGACACTCTACTGACGCCCCCAGCGCATGAGCGTAATTCTGTTTTTTTATACACCAACAACATACAATCCATGATCCTAAAGGATCAGAAAAATAAAACTACAACATGATGAAGTACGAAACTTTGACTTTCCCTAAAGTGTGCACAACACAAACAATTAAATTTCAATAAACTTTAAATACCTATGACTTTACATATTAAGATGCCACTCCACTGACGACCCTTCCCCAATCGCATGAGCGGAACTCTTTTTTTCAAATGTACATACAACTACAACTACATATAATCCATGATCCTAAAGGACCAGAAAAATAAAACTACAACATGATGTAGGAAACTTTGACTTTCCATAAAGTTTGCACAACACAAACAATTAAATTTTAATAAACTTTAAATACCCATGACTTTACATATTACGATTTATCATCAAATGGTGTTCGTATAAACATTGCGACTTTCCATTCCTGTATCCAGGGTTAAATATCATAAATTATGTTGCATTTTTTCGCAATAGCGGCTTTTCTAGAAAGCAAAGTAACACCGACTGAGCTTCGGTAGTTTATTGTTTATTTTATTTTGGCGATTTTTAAAAATATGTTTTCAGTTGTGAAGACATAAACACAGGTGACATCATATTTTTAAAACTTATTATTAACATTTTCGACACTGTCCGTCCGGGTGTTAAAAAAAGAATGATAAGGTGAACAAATTGATTGAGTCGCCACCTTGACAGGACGAATAGTTTAACTTAATTACTATATTTTGTTAACGTGTACTTTTTTACCTGGGATGCGTTGTTGTCTGACATACCCGCCGACCAAGTGGCAAACTATCCGTTTAATATCAATACTTTATAAATTATGTTAATAAGGGTACTTTGCTTCTCTATATGAATACTAATTTTAGTACCAAACATGACAAGCGCACATTAATATTATAGGGGGTCGAAGCCATAATTTACTAACCAACATAAAACGGTTGAATACATAATTTTTATATGGAGACTCCATAATGAAGTAAACTTAGCATTGGTCTTAGCTCTCGAGAAAGAGCACACTACATAACGAAGATATGTTTAATAATATATTCTTAAGAAAAGAATGCTCAAACATCATGTTGCCTTGCATTCTTGGTTATCTTCACCGTAGACAAACATAACATACCACCAATAAGTCAATACTTAGACATTATGCGCTCATTTTCATAGGTTTAATTGAATTTATAAATGTTTTGCATTGTAAAGGTATGAAGATACATAAAATTATATATTATTTGTAAATTAATTAAAAAGTTGTATAATCGGAAATATACCCCAAAAAGAAACGAACATACAGAAAAACATTATGTTTAGAAAAAACATAATGTAGTTCATTAAAACACAAAAGAAAAATGCAGTTTATCAAGTGTGTTAATGTTGTCATTGCACGTAATGCTTGCCATTTTGCTATTGTGTTCTTCAATAATTAAACAATGCTTGGGATACCGGCATGGCATCGTCTGTTTTGTCTTTTCCTTAAATTAAATTCGGAAAAGGGGGATCCATGCAAAACGCAATTTAGGATTTTTACAACTTTCCAATTCGCGAATAACTGACGTCCCCTTTTAGGATATCTCAAGCATTTGTTTCTCTCACATGCGACATTCTGTCATAGTCTTTGTCAACACGTGGCATTCCGTATATGTTGTCAGGACGCGGGGTTGTCGTGGGTCTCTGATTCAGATGGTTGTACGTGTCATCTTCGATTGCTGGTGCCAATGCGGCATGTGTCGTGCTGTATTCGTTCTCGTTGACACGAATTAGTTTCTTGTGGTTGTCAAGGTGGTCATAGTCGTCTTGTTGCTGAAAGTCGTTGAAAGTGTTGTAGACGTTACCTGGGTTGCCTGGCTTTACAGCACGGCTTTTATTTTGGTCCGTTGTGTCGTAATCATCCTCTTGTTCGGCGTGTGTAGCTTCAGAGTACTGGGGATCGTTGGGTAATGCGTAATGTTTTTGTTCATGATCAGTTTGACGTTTTACGTTGTCGTCAGTTTCTTTAGGATGCTTTTTTAGTACAAAGTAATCGTGGTTCAACGTCGCCTCAGTTATTTGAGCACCATCGAATGATTGATCGGAAGTTTGATTTGCTGGTTTCTTTCGGCAACAACGATCTTCACTTTTCCTGTTAAATACGATTAACTACTTTTACCTTATTTTAAAATATAAAATCGCAAACATGATAACCATTGTAAAAAGGAACTTAGTTTTATGCTTGGAAATCAGGTTATTATCTTTCTTTCTCTTAATTTTCTAGAGGTTTGTAATAGCGCCTTATTTTAGTTGATCACAATCCTATTATATATAATTTTATTATAGTTGTATGATAAAAATTGTGATAAAAAATCAACAAAATACGTCACGAGAAATCAATACTTAGTTTATCTTACCTTTTCCAAACAATGATGACAATTATAATAATTACTATTATAATCGGAACCGTCAAACTAACAGCAATGGTCACATTTGATTCTGCAAAACGAAGTTTGATTCAGAAATATAACCTATAACTAAATATGCACATGTAAAAACGTTCATACGATAATGTTCACAATGTTGACATGAAGATGATATACCAACATAAGTATTTACAGTAACTCGAGTTGAAATAGTTAATATTTTGGCAAAGTTGTAAACATTCCATTTAAGTCATGTAAAAATACTTTTAAGGAAACATGGATAAACCGTTTTGATCAGCAAGGATCATTTACCGGACGTCTCCTCCGTACGGTCTGCATTCGCATTTGACGCAGTCGTCTGTGTTGTAGCTGAATTGTTATTGAAAGAGATGCCTATTTTAGAATTTCAAATTAATTGGGGTTTTTTCCTGTTCGAAAGCACAACGCATTTAATATTAAGCTATATTACCTCAGCATATTTCAGATAAAACACAAGAACAACACAATCGAAATAACGAATGTGATTGTATAAATTTTATTATTACTTACCTTTTTGACAGAGATAACCTTTATAAGCGGCGACGTCAGTGGTTAAAATAAGTTCCCTGTTCTTTACATAAACGGCAAACGAGAATCCACCTTCAAGTTTGTTTTCTGTGAATACAAAATACTTCAGCCTAGATATGGTTTACATCTACACAGCAAATGACAATGTTTTTGTAAACAGATTCGTGTTACTAGTACCTGAAATTATTAATAGAATACATTTTAGTCTTCAGGAAAGAAAAACACTATTCTCAGAAATAAATATTACTAAATACAATTAATGTAACTATCATTTGAAATAAGCAATACGTACTCTCAAATCGTTTGATTACTGGGAATGAAGTTATCCCGGTCCATTTTTGGGATTCATTTGCCAAAATATTGACATCTTTAGCATAATTACTGCTGGCGGGGTATTGCCCTTGACTCAAACACTGTATATTTGAGTTTTTCCATGCGCCATAGTCACGTGGCATTGTCGCAGCAACTTTAAACATATAAAGTAAAGACATGTACATAGAGTATTGGCAGTTAACAGGTATAGAATAATGTCTACGATACAAGTTAAAAAATATAACAATACGATAAATATGAGGTCTGAAGATGTGACAAAATTGATTATTTTTGTATCATAAGATTACTAGGAGTCTTATGAAATAAACGGACAAAGATGGGCTTAGATCTCCTAATAAATAGTATCTAAAATCATAATGTATATAATATAACGTCTGACTTCCAGGGTCTTGCATTTTTGTCATAGGGACTTCGTTTCGTGGCATTTTGTATAAAGTTTAAAAACACGACATTCTATAACAAAACACAAGGAGTCATAAGTAGAACACATTTAGTCAATAGTTTTAAAGACCATGTGTTTGACACAGCCAGGACCTAGCCCTTGCTGACCTTTTCTTAGATTTTCAATGGGAATGAGGTTTGCATGTGAGATACCTTCAAAAACTATTGTAAAAACCTCGTGTAAAATGACTACCAAGTGCTTAAAGCTACACTTTGGCGTCACAAAACGTCTTGCGTCTCCAATAGCCCACAATTTGCACTTAGTGCTGTAAAGTTTAGAAGTAATTTAAACAAGATCCTGAAAAGGACATCCTGTTAATCGTTCTAAATAGCATATATGTTATAGTTAATTAATACCATATATGTATGAATCTCTGTTCTAGTTTTACAATGGTTTAAAAGCAAGTCCATACTTGATGTTTGGTATAAGATTGTTATGTTAACTAATCTAACAATATATTTATTGTATATTTATTTTTTTAAAGTTTATATGACCACATCGTTGTGTGTTTTTTTCTAGTCATCTGGGATAGAATAGATGGTTTGTTCTTTACATTTAAAAATCGAGTTCCACTTATGCGCTAATGGGCGTCAGTGGTGAGGCATTTGTCATTGCCATTTTAGAAAAGATTCAATAAAACCAAGGCTGCCATTTTCCCAATGCAGGCTATGCTTCCTTAATACATTCCTTTTTTTCCCATGGATAATTCTATAAACTTACCATTTGTTCCTGCTACAGTTTGACATAATTCCATGTACGACAACGAACAATTCTCCCATTGTAGTCGATTGTTGCCCCCACGTGGTACCATCAAAAGACATTCAGAATGTTTAGGTTGCGGTAAACCTAAATATTGAATGGCATCAGAGCCATTATTCAACATATCAGATATGAAAAAGACAGTGCCCATTTGTCCTTCAGGATAAAGTAAAGAAAATGCGCCACTGTAATGTACCCTTCACTTAAACTTCACTGCTTGTATTTAAGAATTGACCTAATGACAGCCCGCCCAAAATGGCGTCTTGACGGACCAGCTTTGTCGGGCCATCTATAGGGCTGCAACGATTCGATTCGATGCATCGAAAATCGATTACAGACCCGCCGATGCGATTTTCGATTCTTAGTGTTCGATTTTCGATTCAATTGTTCTGTATTGTTCTGATCCGCATTTTAAACAAATATCAGTAGACGCTTATCAATTAATCCGAACAGAACAAAGGATATACGCAATCGCTTTTAAAACACGTAATTTCATTGGCTGACAGGGGTTAAGAAAGCCAATCAGCGCCACTGACAGACGGCCGTTCAAGCTGTTAACATGGCGGACACATGTCTCGCTATGCTTAAGAAATCAGGAAAATTAGCTTGTTCTTGATTTAAAATGATTAATTTTGATAGCCAGTTCTAGCGGGATGGAAATTACTTATTTTAGAATACGTGTGGTTTTTGCATAAGGTAGCGAATCCGAGAATATTTACGCTTGGATTCCTGCCATGATCTACAATTAACCCAACATTGGCAACAGAATATTTTGTCAGAAACCTTCCAGAATTTATCTTAGAAAGGTAAACTTTATAAAACTATTTATATAATGGCGCGTGATGGATTAATGTCATTTGAGTATAAAGATAATTTCTCTACTGTTAAATAAATAAGCAAATTGTGACATAAGAATTATCATTTTATGGTCATGATTTTGTCATGTTTTACTTGAAGTCAGTACTTGTGCTTTGTTTCCTTACTTTTCTAAATTCCTGGTTGCTCTTTTGCCATTATAGTTTTTGAAGCTAATTTCTCCATTGGAAATATGATTTTAAAGTAGTCAAACTCAAGTTGCAACTCGGCTGTAGATCAAACTAAGGGACTGTCATAGTCAGGAAGGCCCTTAGTATGCATGTACATGTACTAGGCAAACATTTATTTGTTTTTAATGCCACAAATTACTTAAAAAAATTGTCCATTATTGCTTTTCATCTGACCAATGAATCGAATCGAAAAAATCGAATCGCAAAGGTAAAAAATCGAATCGCATCGAATCGCAAAGTAAAAAAATCGTTGCAGCCCTAACATGGAACCGAATTCAGAAACTTCTTTAGCTCGTCACACACACGTTTTTGATGGTCATTGAGGTCGCGATAGATCTCAATCGGGGTACAGAACTTTTCAACTGGGTACTGCCTGATGTCTTTTGAATAGTGGTCAGGAGTAGCGTACACAGACACGGGGCAACCTGAGGGCAAGGTTTCGATTTTGCCATTATTTTGTAATTTGTAAATTTTTGCTTGGATTGCGTCTTGAGGGATGAGGTCACGGAGATTACCGACTATTACACTGGTCATGACCTTGTTCGTTCACTATTGTATCGTTCATGATTTCTAACGACGTTTTCCACCGTGGTTCTTGACGTTAGTTCCTGAATAATATGAATAAGTGAGCCATAATTTTCGTCAAGAAATTTTAAGTCATCTATATTACAGTCTAGTATAGTCTGAAGATATAGCCTATAAATACTGAAGACTATTTGCAGACGGAAGAGGTTCCTGAATTTAACAAGTGCGGACTGTCACAAACACATCAGGAGCTTTACTTGTACCAGTATCAATTTTAGACATTACAATTTTCAGTCTCAATGCGGCAATATCCCTTTCTAGGTTTTGGATTACCTTGTCTTTATTTGTAAGTATGTATTGATAATTATCGGCTGTTGGTGTGGCAGTTTTATCCTTCTCAGACTTAAACTTTTCTAAGTTATTAGTCCAATAAGTGAGCTCAGGTATGAAGTTGCACCAATGGCTGGTATGGGAGTGTATCCTTTCCAAAACAATGGGGGTATGTAATCAAGTGTGTCCCATAGTAGTTGTGGTGTAGAGTCAATTATCATATTACAGAATGCGGTAACGGTATTGACACTTACATTTACTAAATGAAGATAAGACACTAGTGCATTCACAGTTGGTGCTACAGTGTTTATAATTTGTGTTGCACTAGGTATTACTGATGCTACTGCCGTACTGATACCCAATGCAGTCTGAATATTTGCTTCGTTCAATTGTGCAGATCCACTAGGAGCTTGAAGAACATTTGCTAGATTTTGAACGAAATGTTTCACCGTTACCTTAGAACCCATGTAATTTATTGTACCCTCATCAATCATTGATATCCATAGCATTATAGATACTCCATCTATTTCATTTATCATTGTTTCTCCATCATACCCAAGTACATCAGTGACCATAGTGAAGGGAGATCCACCTGTTGCAGCATCAAAGCTGGCTCTACTAGATATACTAGACTTAGTTTCAAACATATGAAATCCATTAATAGTATAGTATTTACCATCACGAGTGTTGTGTGGGAATTTTTTACTATCTATTACAATGTCATATTTGTATACCCAATACTGTCTTTGGTACTGTTGCAAAAAATGATCAGACATCAGAAAATTGAATTCAACTTTCTTACCATCATATATTCCCAATTCTCTAGTAACCGGCCACCATTGGTTAATGTCATGACCTGGTATATTTAGCAAATTCTGCTTGATGTTGATTTTGATGAATAAAATTACCTATACCTCTGTGAATATGCATTTGAACATAACTAGGTACAGCTACTACCAAATCATTACTATCTTTATTGTGTTGTTTTACCCAACCAATCATATCGTCCTGAAATTTATACTTTACTGAATACCAGTCAGCAAGCCATACGTAATTAGGAATCAAATTGTATTTAAACCATGTTGGATATGCATCAAATACGGACTTTTCATCTTTTGATACTCTGGTTACTTTAAATAGATATACTGGTTGTGCCATCTGCCAATCATTCCTATTAAATACACTAGTTGCAACTGCATATGATGCTGGCAATACACCTAAATTTGCATTCAAAAAAGGAAACATTTCATCCATGAAAACGTACCCATCTTGACGAAGGTGGATGTCTCCAACTGCAGAACTGGTGTCAGCAAATGTACCCTCACCGGCCCGCCAGTCCTCTCTAGGATCATGGGGCGCTGCCATCTGCACGCTTGCTCTGGTCGAATGGCTCGTTGCCGGATACGTCACCCGCTATGGCCTTGAGGCTTTTTACTGGAGGGGGAGCAAAATCAGAATCTTGATATTCAATAAAATTAATTCTAGGACCCCCACCCTGTATATCAGGATCCATAGTTGGACCCGCTACCTGTATTGGCTGACCCATAACTGGACCTAACAATGTTTCCATAGGGGCATTTATCAATTCGGCATCGTCATTCTGAAATTGTTCATCTTGTATTTTTTTAACTACGTACCACTCTTTCTCTGGCTGATCTCCATTTAGTTCCTTCATCTTTTCCCAATTGAGTATCTGCATGTACATATCTTTAGTATTAGTATATGCTGCCTGTCCACCACCAGTTTTTGGGAACGGTGTATAGTACCTACCTGCCTTATTCTTACGTCTAGGCAATGGCTTGTCCTTAGGATAACCAAGTGCTCTCCTTGCTTCACCAGGTCTAAACTTCTGCAAGTTGGTCAATTCTAAGTCACTAGTAGGTGCAAGTGTTTTGTCACCTTCAGTAGTAGTCTTGTAATTCATTTGAGGCTTAATCTTTACAGGTTGTATGATAGGGTCAGCTGGATTATTTTGTTATTTGGGATGCTCTTACAAGAGGGATATTAGCACTCTTATATTGACCTTTGTCCACCGCAGTATTAAGACTATACTCAACTAGGTTACCCTTCTCACTAGGATTAACATAACCATTGTCTGTTGGTGGATCAAAATCATCCATCAAGTTTTGATTTTGATCTTCAGTCATACCTAGAGATGTCATAACAGACATACTATACTGTGGCATAATTTGTCCAACAATATGTGGCGTTGTACCCTTTGTTGTAACCTTAGGAAGACTACAGCCATCCAATTTATTAGTGTCCATTAGTTGTTGAACCCTTTCAGTACTAGCCTCTTCTAGATCAGATAACGTAGCATGATCTGTTTTTTCTACATTGTAGTTAGCAGCAGTCAATACTTCACCTACCTTTTCATACAATGTACCGTTGCCAGTTGCTGGTATTTCTTCATATCTATATGGATAATCAGATTGATATTTCCATATACCAAATGAGAATGAGGTATGTGGAATGATAAATTGATGTGGCCGTACCCCAAAATTAAACCTAGTAGTGTCAGCAGCTGCTTGTTGCATAGGGTCCTTAAATAGATAAGATAGTCTTTTAGCTTGATTACCAAGCATAAACATGTTGATACATGTGTTAGGTGACTGGTAGAATTCTATAGTTGTAGAATATGTACACTTAAATTGAGCCCTACGCGTTGCCTTATCTGTTGCCAGATAATATGGTGTAAATCGCATAAATTCAAATTTAGGTGGCAAAATAGGGAAATTATTTACCTGTGTAGCCCTATTTGCTTGTATACCCCACACTGTATCTATCAAATAATTACCACAATTTATATGATAAGGTGTTATGTTAGATTGGTTCTTTTGTGCGAATGCCCCTACAGGTATTCTAGCAGAGTCAAAATTATGGGAAATAGTGTAATCTCCTCCTGACCACGGATGAATATTAAACAAACCGTTATATACATCAAAGGCTCCATCTAGGAAATAAATTGAACTTCATTGGTAGTAGATTGATACATTTCAGGTGGAAATTTTATCTTAGCTCTACACATAAGTCCTTCATCCCATGTCTTAGGTTCTACAATACTAAAACCTCTATTCTGTAGAAATAGTTCCTGACTGCCACAAGGCATAACGTTTTCTGGCCAAAACATGCCATTATCATCTTTAATTATCTCTATAGTGTCTGTTTGTGTTGATGTAACAACTTTACCATCAGCTTGTACTTCATCTCTACTAGTTATCATATCATGCAATGTTGCAGAATGTCCTAGAATTCTATATGAGTTACATGTTTGCATATACGGCCACAAATGATATGGTGTAACGGCAGCTTTACAAATATTATATGGTATAATAGAACCACCAAAGTCATATGTGTAACACAAAAAGCCGTCATTATCAGTTTCCACAGCAGCTCCACCACCGTCATTACCATCACCAAGAAAATGCAAATAAGTTCTACTAAAAGTAACTTTACTTACAGTTTCGTGAGCTTGTGATCTTGTGTAGTGAACTACGATACCTTGACTGCCTGAAACACCAGCACCAAATCCCAATTCAGATTGAATTTGAGTGTTTGTCTGTATCTGTTCAGGATTATCTACGCTAGTACTCATAAATAATTCAAAATATTTCAATAAATATTAAAATATTTACCAGAATTCGTCAGCGAACTCAAAATACGTCTTCTCTGCTCGAAGTTTTGTTGTTGTTTGTTATTGTTTACAGTTGGGCGGATATGACGTCACGGAAATGACGTAGATATTTTTCGCGCTCTTTTCCCGCTTTTTATTGGTTGATTCATTTTCGCGCTCTTTTCCCGTAATTTTATTGGATGGGACCCTCAAGGGGAGCGTTAGCGTTCAGCGTTGGCAATCACATGATACATTTTAGGAACAAAATATTATGTACAGCTTCAACGAAAAAATGTGTTCTAGTCTGACCTGTTGGGTCCAGTTGACAATTTTTGCGATATTGAGACTCTGGTATTATTTGAAAAGGCTTAGTTTAAAGATAAAAGTTTCAAATACAGACCAAAAATGTTCCTATTATTTATGTCAATATCACCACATTAAAATACAAACCTAAAGCATCACGAACGATGTACATGTCCATTTAATGACGAAACAATTTTATCAGTTCATTAGTGGTTGATTGAATAAGATAACTTTGCAAAGATATGATATATTAATATCATTTTTAAAGAACATTGACACTGATTTGTTTTTAACAGTTTTAGTAGGTCGATGAAACTCCTCTTCGATACCATGTAGTTTGATGTGTTTTTGTCGTCATCTTTCTAAGCAATTTCATTTCGTCAATTGGGCCCAGCATCTCAGACTTTGACATATATTATCTGCCCTGAAAACAAGGACACATTTACATTGATGAAAATTGCAAATTGAATATGTGCAAAGAAAATATCACAAACACCGTATTGTTCTAATGTTGGTCGAAAGTGAATTATAGATAATAAAGTGAATTTAAACAGTGTGCAATAATGTTAAGTTATTGGGCACCTCTTAGTACATACTATTGTGATATGATGGCATTTAAATGTATTGCTTAATATTTAATAAAACGCGTGTATGCGAAATGAACAAGGTAAACAATATACACCAACCAAAATATTTCAACATTAAATGACAACTTTATGATTGTTGTCCAGAAAATAAGAGGTTTTGATTAAAAGCTCGATATTTCTACAACGCATTGGTTATATTTTAAATTTCAATTGAATTAAGTAAAATATGTAATATAGTATATATGACAGTATCATGAAAGGTTTAAACGTCATTGTGTGTGTTCATGAAAGTTATCATACGCATTTTAGCAAACGGAATTTACAGTATAAGTTGGAAGTCCACTACCTCAAATTTCATCAAAAAGGCATTGATTTTATTTAACAAAGTATAATAATAAGTTGGTTCAAATGTCAATTGCATCAAACAGTAGGTGTTGCGCGGCAACGTGTAGGATGTTAAAGTGTTAAATAACACGGTGCATTACGTAATTAATTTCTGTGTACCTTATTCGTGTGCATGTATACATTGAGGACGTTGTAATAGAATTTTTATTCCGGCTAAGCCAAGTGTGGTGACAATGACAATAGAATAAAACGGAACAAAAACAGTAGAAACTCCGCAAGGGAACGGAAATCGGTGGACATTTGTCACGGCTATTACAAAGAGTTAATTTGAAGCAACCCGGTAATTTAGGTGTCCTTGAGGTCAAAACAGTCCGCAGCTTACACGAAATGCCAGACCTCTGTAATATGAGGTTGTTTATGTTCTTTCATTGTTCTCTCAATTTATTTTAGTATTATTTAAGTATTCGTCTGGTGACACTTGGCATTGTTACTTTGTAATGAGTGTCATCGTAAAACACGTGACCTGCACATCAAGTATTGAACCCATTAGCCATTTAATTAAAAACTATTTCGAAAACCAGTTAAAAAAATTAAATGTTACATACATAGAAATAGGATACACTAATTGTGTGATTCATGGACAGGAATTAGTTTTCTTTTAATTGTGTTATTTATAAATATTCTGAGTTTGCAACTGGTTCAACACAGTGAAGTATATCATTCATTAAGCACATATGTCAAGTAGTTGGTATGTTTTCATTGACAAACATATTTTGTCAATTTTCCGTACGTACAAATATCTATATCTGTGCTATGGAGGCTCCATTGCTCACATAAAGAAACGTGTACAAATAGATAATTTACCATATATGTATGTTCGTTTTCAGGTAATGCATAATTATCTACATGAGGATATTAAAGGAAGGAAAACACAAGATGCATTTTAATCAATACATTTACGAATTCATGCTAAACATGTGTTTCTTATGATTCTTACCGTGTTTTTAAATGTGTTCTTCTACCAAGTCATGCCCTTTTTTACAATAATATTTGGTTAACGTTTTTATTAAATTTAGTAATAAAACCTAATAATATATACTGAACCAAACATTAAACGCACTTTTTTTGTTTTAAATAAAAAAATAACTTATGACAGTTTTTAACGAAATTTAAAATGCTACTTAATGGCAACAGTGTTTAGCTTACAAACCTATTTTAACATGATTTTGTCGCCCAGTGATTGGTACAATGGTATTTTTATGAGAGCACGTGGAAATCCGGGTATGTTAGTAATGAACACAATATTGTGCACTACTGTGTTGATAGCAAAAACTGTCGATGTTCAAATAATGCTAAATATTCAGAGAAGATGTCGCACGTGTGTTGGATTTATAAAGCCACAATATACATATAATGGCAAAACATATCCACATACAGAACGGTAAGTGTAGAGTAACGATTTAAACCCTCTTATTATAAGGATTTAGTCTTTCTTTTTTGTGTGAGAACGTCAAAGTCTGATATATCGCGTTCATATACTTTTGACGTCACAGCGTTAAGACAACGACATTACAGTTTAACCGTTTTACAGACTAGCTACTCAGATAGCTGCAATATGTATAAGAAAACACGGTGGTCATATAAGGCCACAGACAGTAATTAACCGGTTTCAGGCACATCCCCCACGCCGACTGTACGTAGGTCCATTTTTGACGATACGACATTGTCAAGCCCGGCTACATTCCTGTCACGAACACAGCAAACAAACAACGGGTCTGCATGTTTTTTCTTCCCGATAGAGCCCAAAAAAGTGAGCATGTCAGACGTATTTGCTAACGTTTTGTACAGCCAAAGACGCTGCAACAACTTAAGGATGAACTTCATGTAGAGTGGCGTTTGTTGCCTATTGTAACAATAATCTTTATTCAACGAAATTACGTTATGATCCCGTTAGTGTAAATCCTAGTGGACACACATACACTTCCGACTGGGTAATTTTTATTTTGAACCCCTGAGCTCGTAATAAGACGTTAAACGTAATAATTCATTGAATGGAATGTAAATGATTTATGTATTTAGTTATACATTTTAACGTATTGTAGTTATGGCCTGTTACGTTTTAGACATAGAGTGATCAATTAGACGGTGCGTTCATTGTTTGGTTCAGTAAAAAACCTGGCAGTGCAGTTCACAACAATTATTATTTTCAGGGAAGCGTAGAAGTGTAATACATTATTTGCCCAACGCATGCTTTTAAACCGATTGGAGAATATGTTTAAATATATTTTCATAGTTGTAACTGGAGATAATGCGTGACCACTGTCTGGCCTTCTGATCATCGTCCAAGCATTGTTTAAATCCTTATTTTCTGATTCTCGCAGTGTCATATTACTACCTACATGTATATTACTCTGAATTACTCTAATAGTGTGTGTAGTGATTGTGTTATATTCCTAGAGAAAAGGTTACAAAAACAAAAAATTCACAAATTTATGGCATCTTATTCAAACATATATTCCGGTTGTGCAACTGCTATTGTTGTGTCGTAAAGTATATTACTTTAAATATTGTTGCTTTATCATCAATTTACTAAATGCATACATTTGTTCAAAACGGTAAAGGTATTACACACAAAAGTGCATGTCGACGTTAATAGTATTACATGTACCATA
>Ga0224511_10000718_pt1 | contig 17262 bp, 14 predicted proteins | sample SF_May12_sed_USG_2_FD_169988 | JGI IMG/M metagenome (GOLD analysis project Ga0224511, IMG submission 169988) | Sediment microbial communities from San Francisco Bay, California, United States - SF_May12_sed_USGS_8_1 | ecosystem: Environmental > Aquatic > Marine > Sediment | place: USA...
ATTACTTAAACTTAGCAACCTAGTGATCTTCACCCCCTTATAACATCGAGTAGAACTTAAATTTGAACGTAAGATTGGAGAAAACTTAAGTTATAAAAAGTGCTTTGCCGGTTTTCCCTAGCCCTAAATAGAGGCCGTTGTGTTCAGGCCTCTATAATTGCGAAATAATGGCACTAACGCTCGTTGACAGAGGTGATAAACTGCATTCTGAAACCCTATTTCTATATTTTTGTTGCACGGTTTCTCTATTCAGACTTGTGTAACTACAGGTCTAGTTAGTATACACCTGCAAATGCAGTTGTCAAATATCGTCGCGTAAGCCGATAAATCAACGCAAACACCAACAGCTCTGCGTTAATTTCCTATCTCTAGGCCAATTCTGGTGCGTCGACGGTCTGAAAAGTACGTCATTGAGAGCTCTAAGTATGCGCATTGGATAGGGCTATATCTAAGCTTCCATTTGAACTGGGTATTGGGCCCATTTGTTCATGGTAGGCTTCAGGATCTACAAACAAGTGAAGTCACTTTTGTTCATGTCATAACCCCTTTAAAGGGTCGATTGTCTACGCACTTTCGGAGTTGTGTTCCCCATTCTTAAAGGGAGGCAACTCCACATTCATTGCAGCGATAGCGAGTGGTGTTTTTCCACAAACCGTATATCGGTCACTCGAATAACTTCGGCCCAAATGGTCCAAATAGAAATAAAATGGGATCGAATTATGTACTAAAACTTAGTAACCTAATGATCTTCACCCCCTCATAACATCGAGTAGGACCTAAAGTTGAACGTAAGATTGGAGAAAACTTAGGTTATAAGAAGTGCTTTGCCAGTTTTCCCTAGCCTTAAATAGAGGCCGTTGCATTCGGGCCTCTACAATTGCACAATAATGGGACTAACGCTCGTTGACAGAGGTGAAAAACTGCTTTCTGAAACCCTATTTCTATATTTTTGTTGCACGGTTTCTCTAATCAGACTTGTATAACTACAGGTCTAGTATACACATGCAAACGCATTTGTCAAACATCGGAGCGTTAGCTGGGAAATCAATGCAAACACCAACAGGTCTGTGTTAATTTCCTATCTCGAGACCAACTCTGGTGCGTCAACGGTCTGAAAAGTACGTCGTCGAGGGCTCTAAGCATGCGCACTGGGTAGGGCTATATTTAAGCTTTCATTTGAACTGGGTATTGGGCTCATTTGTTCATGGTAGGCTTCAGAATCTACAAACAAGTGAAGTCACGTTTGCCCATGTCATAACCCCTTTAAGTAATTGGTGTATACACTCAGTATTCAACAAAACAACTACTGATTAGCGAAAGTTTTCAGTTTTATGTTGACTATCAGCTTACCTTTCTTCCCATCAGAATCCAGATTACGCTTATGAAAAGCATGGGAGGCGATCTGTGAAATACTTGGCTTACATCCTGCCAGGTCCCGCTGTCTTTGAAAATCAAGGTATGTAGGACTGGCCATGCCTAAAACACCAATCATAGGTTTTATTATGTTACTCATATGTTTGGTTGTGAATTATGGATGCCATAGTGGATATAAAACATAGTGTTACAGTGAATCACCCGGGGAAAGGTTCTAATTCTAGAGATCACTGATAGCTGAAAGCTTTCCATCTGTGAACAGGCCAATAAATGATGCCATTCATATATGGGTGTAGCTGTTATATACATGGTGAACACCACCCGGAGGGTTGACCTAACTTACAGGAGTTATCCGTGGACTGTTGGTGGGTTAACGTACTCTGTAACCACTGGGGCAGAAAGAAAGTAGAAACAGAGATTTTACCGGTTTAATAGGGAAGGCTGTGTGGTCACGGAGTCACCTATTATGTATTTATATGTATTCCATTAATTACAAGCTCTCTATTTCGCTCTCAACAACAACCCTACCTGCTTGGTGATAAGACAGAGTCTGTTATAGCAGTCCGATTGAAATTAAATCAAATATTTACCATGCTGTTAAGCTGTCACACTGTGCCAGTGACATGTAAATGGAATATGACCGGAGAGCACAAATAGAGTGTAGTAACATCCACAATGTAAACTTAAACTTATCAATGCTGTGACAGCTTGCAATTTCAGAAAGAGCCTCTAGATCGTGGTAATGGGAAGGGGAAGAGAAAGGAGCCATTTGGGGCATCAGCCAGTTGTACCCCTTCTCACTGCTGGTCATCCTGTAGATGGAGCCGCCCCCAGAGTAGGAGGGGTTTACTGAGTAGGACATTAGGGAGTTGGCCATATTGGCTAGCTTGGTCCGTCATAAGCTGATAAATGGGTTTTGGGCCTGGAGTCCTAGCTTCGATTCCCAGTTCGGCAAAAAATTTGTATTTCACAACACCCTCATCGGTTTCGGATCCCGACGTTAAACAAAGGAAGCCCACTAATAGAGTTACCGTCTCTATGGGGGGGGCACGTGGGTGCAAGCAGAAAGTCTCCTAATGACGCACCCTGGGAAACTAAGACTCAATACGCCAATTTCTGTACCACTCCTGTCATGGAGATACGAAGAAGAAGATGGCCGGGAAGGAGAGCAACTTGAAAGATGATTTGTTGTGGCGCTTTTATAGTCCACTTCGCACCCAACCAGACTCGGGCCGGATTCTCGAGACGGAGATATCTTTCTCACAACCCTATTCACTCAAAGGACAGCACCCTGATGCATTGAAAAAAGAGGCAACTGGTAGTGGTTGTTAGGTCCAAGGTTGAACACCAAATCAGACTGGGACTGAGTCCGCTCCGAGTTGGCCCAGACGCAGAATGGTCTGAAAAGACTCTCTCGAACCGTGTACATGCATCAGATAAGGGGCCCCTGGACTTCAATGCTCTCTATAGTTGCTGTTAGCTCTACTCCCCAATATTGTATTACGTTAGTATTATAACTGTACCTCATTAACTTAAGTACGCAGTAGCAAAGTGAGTGACCCGCTACGGCTGGCAATGTTTATTTTTAGGCCACAATGAACAAAAAGTTGCAATAGTCACAAACTGTCTTTGAATAACAGAAGCAACTCATTGTAATTGAAATGACTAGTTAAGTCGAAGTGACAGTTCTTGCCAAGGTAAGAGTCTAGCAAGGTATTAGAGTGATAACTGAATGGGGTTATCTTCTGATAAAATTACGTTTTGGGCACAAATACATCAGTACCTATACTGTGTCTTTCATTGGTCAAATGTAGAAGCGGTTATGTTTATATAAAGGAGACACTCTGGCAAATGAGATATACACCTGCAGATGCACAATAAATGTAGTACTTACCTTTATATTGATCGAGGTTTCTGATGCACTGGAATGAATACGGATTCTATTTGAAAGATTGAGTGCAAAATATCTGATGATAGAAGAATTTGGAAACTGTCATTACACTACAGCCGACCTCTAATTCAGCACCTTCATCTTTTTGCCTGCAGACGGCAGAACTGATGTAATTTGAATAAATATTCCTTGCTATTTGTTCAACTGCAGTAATTAAGGTTTCTTGTTCAGAACCATGATAGCTCGAGGAAGCTGAATAGAAAAGTCTCCTTGCCGAGAAACGAAAAATCTACAGCCCTTGTCGCCTTGGGACATCGAAACATGTCTCTACCCAAACCTACACGTGGTTTTGCTATTGTTGCGTACTTGTCGCTGTGGAGACGCAAACGCGCTATTTTGATTTGGTGATGAAGTTTGCTTTGGGCCAATAGGATGCCAATTTCATATAGAGCCTGCCTAAAGGCTCTGTTGAGGGAGTATCCGCGGCGCATGCGTAGACGACCGGATGCGCGATGCGTTTGAACAAAATTTTGGCGCAACAGGTACTTTTCACTTTGAAACACAACAAGTCAGCTTGTTAGTTTTGTTGTCCTTCAAAAAGTTTTTGAGTGGCTTGCATCGAATCTGCACCGGCCATCGAGCTGAGCTGCCCGATTTATTTGTGGGCGGTTGTGGTTCAAGTACAACAAAACTGGGCTTCCGGTCAACATTCTCCCGCTAAGTTGGTTTGACTTTGACTTGAGTTTGACTTTGGGTTTGAATTTGATTTTGACTTTTCAGTTGGACTGCCACATTGAATTAGTTGAGTTCGCTGTAATGTTCCTACTGGTCTGCTGTTTCCACATATGACACAGTACATATTTACCAAGTCAGTAACAGTAGCTAGTAAACTACCAACGTAGTCGGTAACACCAAGGAGGCATGCTCATACTCAGTCGAGTCATACTCATAGTCATAATCATACTGGGCTTGGCCTTGGCAGTTGGCTGCCTACTTACTAATACTAGACTAAGACTAGTACTAGTAGTAGTGCTACTGTAGTGGTACTCATACTCACACTCCACATCCAATAACTAGTGGTAGTGGTACACCGTACTGCTACTGACCAACTAGTAACTAAGTCACTAGACTAAGTGACTAACTCTGTAGTCTGTTCTCAGTGTTCTGTAACTGTAAGTCAGTGTAAGTCAGTGTGAGTGTGACTCAGTAGACTAACTCACACGCCTCGGTTACTGACTCAGTGCTAACCACTAACCAGGCCAGTGACTTTTTAGTTTATGTCACTGTGCTAACTAACTAGTAACTGGGTGCTAGTGCTAGCCTACTCGCTGCTTCTCACTACTCACTAACTCAGCCTCCACCAGTGCTAATAATCCAATCGTAGTCCTGTTGCTACTGCTTACCTAGTGCTAGCTAGTAGTAGCTGCATGACTACGAGTACTGTACAGACAGTAGTAGTAATGCCAGTATAGCTACGCTAGGCTTAGCAGACTCCCTGCCATTGTGTCAACAGTCACTTGACTTTGAGTTTGACCAAAACGCTCCTTAACTGTTGAGCGTTGTCCCGACTGTCTTATGACTACAAACTTCGTTTTTGGTTAGTGCCTAGTGCATGCAATGCCCTAGCGCAAACAGTTCCAATAATCACCTTTATAATTATTGTAGTGGACTCAACATGAGGATTGACTGGAGTATTATCTGCCGTCACATACTTTCTGCTTATATTGCCTCTCAATTCGGAAAAGTGAACTGTTTCTGTTTGTAGCATGTCTAATGCTGATGACAGTTTACTAGACCTCATTTCTGGTTTTGGCGGATTAAACGTGCAAACCCCGCAGAACAGACGCGTGCTCGGTCAGATCGACATCAATCAGCAGTTTTCTGTAAGCGTCTCTTCTATAGAAATAGTCCCACAAGATAAGATCAGATGAAAACTGTTTTGAAATCAGTGCGGTGGATGTCTTCGCTAAAGATGCGGGGTTAACAAACATAGAGTGGAAAGTTGACTTTTCCTATCAATATATCGTTTGATGTTAGATCAGTGGACCATTTTTTAGGGCTGTTGGTTAAACATATTTGTTGGGTCCATATATTCTATAGTCTATATGAATGCATGCACGGTAGAGGAGGGGCAGTGGAGAGAAGCTTCATCTTATTCAGTGCGTTATAATTTTGAGTTCCAAGGGGATAAAACCATGTACCAGCTGTTCTTTGTGGCTGCATCATTGGCAAGCATGTTTAAACCACTGGCATGGAATCATCCAGTCTGAAGTTGATTGTATTGGCTACAAATATGGCGAGGAGAGTCTGTCTTTGAGCCACCCCTTTCAAAAATCTAACCTGAATGCGAGTCTGTACGCAACAAAAACCTAGGCATCTTTATAAAACATTGCACTCTAATTAGTGTAGCACAATGACTCATTACTCCTGCTCATTGATTCCGTTCACTAACTAGTGGGCGGTCTCACTTATCCGACACTCCCGAATCATGCCAACTCATCTCATTATCATTTTGAGTTAGGTCTGGTCAATGAAGGATGGCCACCTTAGCGCAGGTTTGTACCCGCGAGTGCATTTCACCCATGCATTTCCTCAGATCGTTGTTTTCCCTATTTTCTGTTTGGCATCGTGCTTAGTTTTTCCCATCGCGATCACCTTGACACCCCTCTGTCTGTTGGTATGACAGCCAACCATATAGGTTGGCTAGGTGCCCACATATGAGCCATTCATGTATCGGTTTCTATGGTGACAAGTGTATCAGTTTTGTCCAGTGTTGAACTGTTTGCCGTACCCAACCATTGGATGGTTACCTTTGTGAAGCCGTGGAAGCTGCAGTCGTAGTGAGTCCACAATCGCTAACAGGAAGCACAGCTTAGGATTAACATTGATAGCAGTTTGTAATAGACCCTCCGGCGTTGCCGGATTGTATACATAGGTTTGCGGATGGTGCTGAGTATTATGTAAATTGTAGCCATTGTGTTATTGTAGCCACCGACTGTAGCTGAATTGAAACCTATTCAGCAGAACTGTGATACAGGTCAGGAACAGCCGCATTTGGGCTCGTCAGAGGAGTTCTGTAAGCCCAGGAGTTTCTCATCGGTAAGGCCGCTTTTATAGTGAGCCGAGTTTTGTCTGCATCTGACCGAAATCACGCTAATACACCTACTAGCTCTAGTCTCTTTGTCCTTTATATTGAGGGGTACTTTTTATTCGCATTATTTCAGGACAATCGGGAAGATTTTGGAGACAGTGGAGTGACGGAAGTTGCGCTGACCAGCTCTGCCCCTCTCGATTCTACATTTGTCGTTAGGGATCCATCGTCTGTCAGTGGTGAGTTGATACGGAATGACTAAATTACTTTTATAGTTCACTTTGTGCCCGATCCACCTCGAACCGCGCGCTCGAGAAAACGTCCGACCCTCAAAAGTGAGTATAAAAACCTCTTCCGATCAGCCTCAGCCGTTCAGCTCACCAACCAATCAACTTGTCTTCCATGGATTACTTGGCAGCGCTCCCTCGTTTCGGGATTCGTTATACGATCGTTGGAAGAATGAATTTATTACGGAAACAACCTGGTCACCATTGATTGGCTCAAAAGTGATCCCAAATAAGGCGTCTGAGGGATCCATTTGGAGTGTAAAGGTGCCTCTTCATTCCATCTGGCGTCCGATCGACTCCGATCAGACGCTCGAGACAGATGTCCGACCCCCCAGAAATGGAGTAAAAAGGCCTCGGGACACTTTTTCGGACGCCTCTCCGTTTGTCTCCTAGAGACAAAATGAACCCAGTCGGCCTCGCGCGTCCGACCCATCAACCAATCAAATTGAGGTTTGTTGTCATTACCTCGAGTACTGAGTACTAGTTTTTCGCAATCATGTGTTGTCATCTTATAATGGTTTCCCCTTTTTCGTTGTAGATCCCTTTGCTCAGATTCGCCAACTGGACGAGGACGAACGGTGGGCTGAGCGTAACACCGTCATCACTGAACTTGATCATCTGAAAAATATTGAGATCAGCAGGACTATTGTGAAACAGCTTGTTGAAGAGCTTCCCATCAGGTATCAGTCTGTCCGTCAATACCAGAACTTCTAATAATTAAAGTCATGGAGAGGGTTTTTAGCTCAATGGTTTTTAGTTCAATGTCATTTTTGGCAGCTTTATGCTGCTTTTAAGATTTAAGGGGTGTTAGGCGTTCACTTTATGCCTGGTGTATGAATGCTGGCGATAAAAACATTCACTAAAGATTGTGACTGTGCGCTAGTTGTGTCATGGATTGAGGTGTTGCATAAAGTTTGTGTTACATTCTACTGCTACGGCTGCTCACAGCTCGACATAATAATCATTCGCTTGAAGGCTCAATGCATGCGCTAACATCGCTGTTTTTGGCTTGTAGTGACCAGTCTGATCGGGCTGATATACCTTCCACAGGTTAGTTATTCTAGTTAAAACACAAGTCAGGAGAGGCAGACATCTACAGAAACATAGATAGTCATAGATACCGCTGTAGTGTAAACTAAAGTTCACAAATGATGGATGTTTAGAAGTACCATGGGCAAAAGCTCAAAATATTGATTGAGAGTTGTCCCATCCTTAAAAAAGCAGTTGGGCGCGCTATAGATGTACGCATACTCAACTGCTGTCCCACCTGGGTTAATTACAGAGGCACGCAGATCATTTGTTATTAGGTCTGGGATAATTACAGAGCAGTAGTAGCTCTGCCTATTAGTAAGAGTGTGTACGCTTAGTTGTGAGGCGTGTCTAACGCAATGTGGTCGGTTCGTGCTGAAACTGTTCATTGTCAAATTTATTGATGCACTGAGTTCTGTACGAATGCACGGTGAGTAGCGACCTGCAGTCATTGAATGGTATTGACATTCCAGAGTCTGCACAACACAGTGGCTCACTGCATCCAGCAGTCCCAGAAGATTCCAGACTACCCGAGTGCGGGCCCGCTTGTTGCGAAGCTTTGTCAATCTCAGAAGCAACTAGTTTCGGAGATCAGTCTGTTAACCAACAGACATCTATAGATCCTGAAATAGTACTGCAGGAGGTGACCAAAGTCCAAAGCTTGATATCTGCTGCGGAACCGGCTGTAGAAGGGAAAACAATTTGTGAGTTTGAACTACCAGTTGCTGCTCCTCACGTCGAGTCCAGACCAGGTGTAGAACAGAAGCCGATACTTGCCTCCATTCCTACTGTACAAACATCTGTAGATCCGTTGCTCAAAACCGTTGGCGCCGAGGATCAAGTACCTGAAAACATTTTCACAGAAGAACAGGTGCTCAAAACCGTTGGTACAGAGGAGCAAGTACCTGAAACTGCCATCACAGAACAACAGGTGTCTGAAACTGTTGACACTGAAGAGCAGGCGTTCAACACCGTTAGCACAGAGGAGCAAATACCCAAAACTGTCGTCACAGAAGAACAGGTGCCCGAAATCGTCGCAGAACAGGTGTCAGGATCCGTTGTGACAGAGGACCTAGTGCCTGAACCCACTGTCCCAGAAGAGCAGGTGCCCGACACCGTTGTCACAGAAAAACAGGTGCCTGAACCCACTGTCTCAGCAACGCAGGTTTCTGATACTCCCGAGTTAGGCACTGACATCGCCCCTACCTCAGAACCGATAGCCTGTTTGACTGAGGCCATAGAATCGGTTTCAGAACAGTCCGTTGAAGCAGTGACAGACGCGGACACTCCGCCATTAGATACGACGGTACTACTCGCTGATTTCAGTGAAAACCCGTCGTTCTGTGCTGTCAGTTCATCAGCAGATCCACCACCGAGTTTGCTGGACTCGACCCTTTCGTGCTTCCCTGATACAAGCGGTCAACAGGAGCCACGCGCTCCAGCAGAGACTGTGCCAGCCAGTGAGCAACTGGTCAACCTTGACGCTACCGTCTTAGAAACTGAGTCAGGTAACCTATATTTTTATATTCTTTTGCGTGACCGATAGTCAGATAATTTAGTCACTTACTCCAGGAGCTTTGCTGACGCTCGGGCCACATTGGATACAGAACGCTTCATTTGTAGGCGCTTGCATCTAGCTAACACCTAAATAAATTGCATGGTGATTATGTTGGTAATCTCCCTATCCTCTCCTTAGCTGTATGGTTGTGTATGAAATGTCCTTTTACTGGATACATTATTATTGTAGAGGGGACTCCTCTGAACCGGACATTTGATTTGCTACCGGTTGCCGAGCCTGTCAGCCAAGTGGCAGAAACAGTTGATTCACGTAGTGATCCCGATCAGAAAGAGTCAGAAGCGCCCACACGGTCAGCTCAGGCGACTGCGACATTTAACAGGACACTCAGAGAAGTAAGTGATATTCCTATGCCTCCCAGTGCGTCACTGCATGCATGTCATCAATGATAGTATGTAGTATGACCCTATAATACAATTTCATCGATGTTTAATCAGGCCTGGACTGCAGACAGGTCATTGAATGTTTCATTCTTCACTTGACGTTTCGGCTGGTGTGATTATAGTTCTAAAAGGCAAGTGCATCTCATAGTTTTATGACATAACTGGGTGGCGAATCCTGTTTATGGAATACAGTGCTTCTCTCTGTGCCGCGTACTTCGTGTTGATATGTGTCTGATGTCATTGCAGGAAAAAACAGACTCTATACTTCTGTTTGAGAAAGCAGAGAAAGCGGCTGAATTGAACAGGACAGTAGATCTATCCACCGAGGAGACTAAGCTAGCTAAATCACCAAAAGCAACCCCCGAGTACACACAGGTTGGTTCATCAGTAGTACTGGTCATTTAAAATTAGAGCGTTACAGGGTGTTCTGCTGCAGCAGATGTCTTTCGAGGCTTGTTGACGAATGCTACTCTTGAGGCAGGCAAAACAACTTCAAAGTTGTGGAGTATTTAGCTGAAAAAAACGGTACACACTGGGTGAATATTTCAAACTTTTCTGTAACGATTCAAGCCTAAGCCAAATGGCATTCAGTATAGATAGTGTTCGAGAGGATCGACCATGGTGCGACTATATTAGGCCACAATATATGATGGTCCCTAAGAGGACAATTTAAAGTGGTTACGCCGCGATCGATGGTAGGCGTACCTTCGAAGTTGTTGTTCTGAGTGGCAACTCCGCATGCATAGAGGCCGTTGCGTTCGGGCCATATCATTGCCCTAAAATGGCACTAACGCTCGCTGACAGGCGAAAGATTGCACTCAGAAAACCTATTTCTATTTGCTTGCACATTTTCTCTATTCAGACTTGTGTAACTACAAGTGTAGTATGCACCTGCAAGAAATTTCTCCAAACATCAGCGCGTAAGCCAAAAAGTCAATTTCCTATCTCGAGGCTAATTCTGTCACGTCAACGGTCTAGAAAGTGCGTTGGCAAGGGGCTTAAAGTATATGCAATGGATAGGGCTATATCTAAGCTTCCATTTGAGCTGGGTAGGCTTCAGAATCTGCAATTAAGTGAAGACACATTCGGGCACGTTTTAATCCCTTTAAACAAAACCGTGAACATTGAATGTCCTGTGAAAAGAAAGGTCTTGGTTATCTAGTGGTCTATCTGATCCACAGGAAGTGAAGATGTCTGACCCAGAATCGCCTCCTCCGCTTCCTAAAGGTTCATACACAATTAACTGGGATGAGATCGATGAGTTTGCTGATCCGATGAACATGAAGCCTCCTACCAGTAAGTCTCTCGCTCACTTCCACTATCACCCAAACTCACTATCGCTGTGTTATGGTAAACAGCCCAACATGCCATTCGAGCTTGGTGGATTTCCGCTACTGGTTTACATCACCCACCTGAGAGCTAATGTCTGAAAACTCTTGCGGTTTGTAGCACTATAATTACTCATTTTAGAAATATTGTCATTCGTAGGTCTTCCATCCCGATGGCTTATAACAACCCACGCGTTTCCGTGCTGTTTATAGCTGTTAGTGCCATTTGGCTATATTACTTTTAGGTAAGAAAACAATGATGATGAGCTCTCCGCCCATTAGCTCTAATGCACCGCCGAGATTCGACCCCTCTCCTGAGCCGACAGCGGAGCCGACAGCGGTCACTGCTGACCCAGAGCCTATTCTGCCCCCTGATGTAACTGCTGACACTCCACCCAAAAAGAAATCCCCCGTAAAGTGAGTGTGTGTGTGATTAGTTTCATTTTTTGCTGTATATTTTTTTGTGATAATGTTTTGAACATCAGTCTGGGAAGTTTATCTGCCATTTTATAAAAGCTTTGCACAACAGTGTGTGGAATCAGGCTGTAGTTCATAGTGCAGCTAGATTTAGGTAGATTAGAGACCTTGTGCAGGAGAGATTGACTCCGAAACAACTACGGTAACGAGATTTGGCTTACCGTAAGGGTATAGTAATGGGAGTCAGGATTTGTTTTACCCCGCTAGAAACATCAACAAGTCATCATAAGTCTCGTACTTAACTAAATTGGCAGTTGGTTCAGAGGCGTTCTTGTGCAATAAACAAGTTAGGATGATAGATCAGATGCTAAACATCGTATGTGGTCCATTGGAACTGTGGAAATGTGTAACCGATGGGACTAATTAGAAGTCTTAACAGCCACTAAGATTTTGACAACTCACTACAAAGAGGACGACCTTTTTGGTCATGGTAGTCGTTCTCTCATGCGCAAGGTCTCTTATAGCTCCATCCATCAATCTCTTCATATAAAGATTCCGAAACGCACGCAAAGAAACTGAGCGCTCAGGTCCAGTCATTCTAAAGGCATATAACGGGCAACCTGCAGTTCGAGGGAGGAGAGCTATTACATCACAAGTTGAAGGATTGAAAAAACCACAAAGAGAAACCCATTATGGTGGTGTTGCTTTTACGTAGTACTGTTCCGATTCCGTGCTATTTGTTAATTCATTGTATGCCGGTTTATCTATAGGCAGATCAAGTCATTCTTCCAGTAAGTGAAGCCTAGCTCTGCGAGGCCGCTGGCGTGCTTTTCATTTATTTACCCCGCCGTGTGACCCGTTCCATGTCCCCGTGGAGGCAACAGCGCGATATACTCCTGTTGTGATTTTGCCTCGGCGTTATAACAGATCAGACACAGCGTTTTTTAAATGACGTTTGGCCCTGACAAATCGGGAATAGAGCCATTGAGTTGTTTCTGTTTTACCAATGTATCCGTTATGCGTTGTTAAATCTCTGACTGTACTACTTACGCTTTATATGGAGTGGCATCAGCCATAACCGGAATGGAAAGTATTCGTGTCTGGTGTTCATATTGTAGAAAGAAAAAGAAGCCAGTCGCGAGCGGGGGCTTGGCTGCGTTTAAGAAGGCGCAAGCCGCTAAAAAGAAGGAAAACGAAGGCGCACCCGACCTTACGCTGTCTATACCAGCACCGGGTAGGTAATGGCGCATTCCGTCTCGTATTATGTTTGTGCTTGGATAGTAGATTGTAAAAAGCACCAAATGCAATATACAAATTACATTGGTATACTTGGCTTATTGGAGACGCGTTGATGGCACGATGGGTGTCACTAAAACGCATGGATAGAGAAGTCTGTCTCACTGCAGCGGTCTTCACACACTGTCAGTAAATATGAAAGCCGATGGTGTCGTTCTACTTGCAGCGGATGATGAGATTAAGGTGCCAGCGGCCAGCTATAACTTCGATGACTGTGATGATCCATTCGGTACCAAGTCGACTAAGGTGGCCATGATGAATTCCCCTCCCGCAGGTGCTAACCCCTTTGCTTCCAGTAACAAGGTGAGCTACCCAGCATCTTCAAGCATGGTCACTGCTAAACATGAAAGACAATAAATTTTGAGAGCCCTCAAAGAGAGGCAATATCGGCAGAAGAAACATTTGGTACAATGAATGGCCTTATTTATTCATAAGTGGAAATCTAGGACTAATAAATAGTCAAGGATCCTTGGCCTGGATAGATTGATCCCCTGATGATGTGAATGTTAATGGTCCAGAATGCCGCCTGGCCTCCATGCCATCTGCTCTTTGGTTCATTTGGTCACGTGTTCCCACACACTTGGCATTAACGTGTTAAAGGGGTTATGACACCGTCGATGTTAGATGCATCTTCGGAGTTGTGTTCTCCATACCTAGAGGGAGGCACCTTCGCATTCACTGCAGCGATAGCGAGTGGTTTTTTCCACAAACCGAATATCGGTCACTTGAATAACTACGGTCCAAATGGCCCAAATAAAAGGGTCTAATTACTAAAACAAAATAACCTAGTGATCTTCAGCCCCTTATAACATAGAGTAGAACTTAAAATTCGGTTATAAGAAGTGCTTTGCGAGTTCTCTCTAGTCCTAAATAGAGGCCATTGCGTTCGGGCCTCTATCTTTTTGCAATAACGGTTTGATTTCGCTTAGCAAGGCACCGGGTATAACAATCATTCTGAGTTAGCAAGAACTATTGCGTACAAACTGTCCTTGGTAAGCATAACCAATGAACTGAGCAACAAGGAACCACAGGAATCTCATCACCTAGCCATCAGGTGGCATGAATGCCTGGCCGCAAGTGGTAGAAAAAACATCACTAGTTTGCTGAGTCAACAACTTTTCTACCGTAAAGTACAAAGAGATTGACTCACGCCCGCTGTGTTTTTACCGACTGTCTGAGGTGAATCCGACGCAAACTCATACACTTTAATGTGTCATTGTAGATGTCTAACTCGCCCGTTACAGAGAATTCTGACCCATTTGTCACGAAAACCAAGATGGCTACTACACCACCGGATGAAATCGCTGATCCGTTTGCAACTAAGGTGAGTCATTCATCACTAGTGTGCGCGCGCGTGTGCGTCATTATAATTGCTTACTCGCAGCTTCAATAGATTTCAGTGTTCATAATGCATCACTGTGCCAACTTTTTTAGACAAAGATGGCCAGTTCTCCTCCTGCAATAGATACAGATGTGGATCCTTTTGCCACTAAGGTAAGTTTGCAGCAGCGTCTGTGTCGTCGCATGCGGAGCAGTCTCACCTCTCTCATGGTTACGTGTTTTTGTTCTCTGGTATATCCCAATTCTAGAAAATTATTGAAAGATGTTTCACAGTCTGATACTCGCCTGGTATAGGTAGGGTGCAAGAATCGATTTGTCTTACAAGTAAAAAAATATAAAGATGATTTCTATCGATCTGTATCTACCTTCGATACCCTGTAAATATTGCATGCACCATTTTACACTTCCTAACTAGTGCGTACAGGGTAGACACTTCCTTATTTTAGACAAAGATGGCCATTTCTCCCCCTGCAATAGATACAAATGTGGATCCTTTTGCCACCAAGGTGAGCTACACTGAAAGGGGTTGCTGGTTCACCTCTTCATCAATTGTTGACAGTCAGTGTTATCGACAGCGTTCAATGAATTGATACCTTTCCAGTACGATCACATAGTGCGGTTAAATGTACACCTCCTATGCATCCTGTTTTGTAGACTAAAATGGCCGCTTCGCCGCCACCATTTGACCCGGAAAGCGTCGCCGACCCATTTGGTACTAAATCTAAAACGGCCGCCTCTCCGACGTCTGAAGAACCGAAAGCGAGTCCATTCATGTCATCCAAAGAGTTATCCTCTCCGGATGTGTTTAAAGGTGAATGTAGTGATTGCTTGGGTACAGGGAGGTTAAATCAGAGTCCACTACTGATAAACCTCTCACTCTCGAATGGCGCTGTGCAAACTAAAAGAATGTTTATGGTTTAGCGGGACTAGTTCCCACTTTTCGTGTCACTGCTAGTCGGATTGTTCCATAGCAGAATCTTCTGAAATACATTTTGTGGTGCCGCTGCGCCACACATGAACATACATGCATGCATTATGGACATGTGCTATCAATCTATCATGATGGAATCATCATGTAGAATCGCATTTATCCCATGGCCCCGTTAAATAGTCTGCCGACCTCAATTATTGAATTTTATTTCTGTATACAGCCCTTCATACAGCCCTGCGTAGAGGCCACGGTGAGTGAGAGCTCCGTTTCATCACATTCCATCGTGTTACCTTCCCTTGCACTTCATCTCATGAGTTGGCACTCTGGTGGTTAGGTTAGATGTTGATGTTAGATGCTGGCATCGAAAGTTCAATGACATAGAAATGCTATTGAGGTGGCAGCAGTGCTTAGAGATTGGCTGGTGACTGCCAGGTTTCTTACCATATGTGTAACATTTGACTCTCCCCGTCTCTGACTAGCCTCTGGGGTGAGTGTGCTGTGAAATTTTGATAGTGCGGTTTAATGAAATTGTACATTGTGATTAGCCACCAGCTGATTAAGATCTGCGTATGTTGCCGTCTCAGCCATGCTTTCTAATCCCTGATCACTCACAGAGATTCCTTATATTCTCAGCACCTCCGGCAGTGACTGCAAGAACTGCTGACTCCCCCAATCAACAGTCAACAGCTACAACAGGAAGCGCTGATGATGAGTTTGAAGACGCTGTCGCTGAGCTGCCCAGTGATGAACAGTTTCGACCAGCTCACCCAGACAGTAAGTCACCCAGCCGCTTGACGGTGTTTCAGGATGCTATTAAGTAAGCCCCTCAGTAAGTCGCAGCCATACTGTCCACCTGATGAGATGCCTTGCCCGCATTACTCAGTCAGGACACCTAAGAAGTGTAACCGTATTGTCTCATTCTGCTGTGCCAGTGAGCCCTGTGTATAGATTTTTTTTGTCAGGTCTACACTGTGACCTGTAACTTTCCTGTACCTCGTATCCGTGTCAAGCATATGCTAAGTTTGTCTTCACCGATTTGGTATATGATGCATGGTTATGCAGAATGCAAACCTTCTGGTGTACATTGGTTACCAATACATGTCTATATTTCCAGTGTTTAACACGACGGCTGACTGGCAGTTACTATCTGGAACAGGAGGCAATGTGAAGGTAGTATGAACCAATGATCTATCAAGCAACAGTGGCTGACTGGTTGCTTTAGACAACCTCAATTTAGGGAACACCATCCAATGATGGGGACAGTTAATTCAAAATTTATTGTATTTAGGCAGCATTACAACCTAGAGTTTCACTTTAAAGGAGTTCTAAATCACATTTTAGTTCAACAGTAATGTGCAGATGGCTGATGAACGATAATGAATTGGTCTCAATGTACTGCCCCTTTTAAAAAAAGTGGCCATTAATCAATCTTCTTGTTGTAATGTTTAAGCCAGGGGGACTCAGCTTTGTTAGCCCTATAAAGCTTGTAGCGCGTTTGCTTTCATATCAGTGCATTTGTGTTGCAGAAGCGAGGCGACTCGAATCTGGCTCGACAGTCACTTTATCGAAAGTTTGATCCCCTAGTCGAAACCAATGGGTATGTACATACATTTCAGAGATTATCAACCCAAATATTACTAATACCGGAGGCATTCCCACTCAGTCACCATTCCGGGTGAGATTGTTTTGACTCCCAATGTTGTGATGCAGACAGACTGTAGTACCTGCTGCCTTATGGCTTCCATTCCTGACTCGCCTCCATCTGACCCTGTCTCCTCCTCTACTAGGGACGAGAGTGTGCTACTGATGGGATCACCCAAACCCGAGCTGTGTAACGGCAGCGACAGAACGCCACACGCTGCTGCTGATGTCGATAATCTGCTGGATATTACGAGAATGGACATCCCTGATGGACGCTCAAAGAAAAAGGTAGGGACCCTCTCACTGGAAGATTTGGTACCACACTTTTGATTGGGTAGATGAGTGAAATGCGAATTCCCTGTGGCTGTCACACGGAACCACTGCATAGAATTACAAGTATTATGTTGTGGTCCAGCAAGAGTTTCCCCCAAATCACTTGACCACAGTCATCGAGACCCATACTCTGTGCCGTATTGTGGTTTGATTTCTAATTGAGCTGTCATTGAGAATTGTGTGGGGATTTTGCTAGTACCCAGACTCTACTGACTCACAGGTATATCTGGTCAGATTTCATTTTGTATTTACCTTTGTTGCTCTGGCTCTCATTTATTGCCGATGTCTCTTGTTCTGCAACAGTTCTGCAACAACGAATCACCCCCCCCCCCCCCCCCCCCCCA
>Ga0224511_10000719_pt1 | contig 17259 bp, 10 predicted proteins | sample SF_May12_sed_USG_2_FD_169988 | JGI IMG/M metagenome (GOLD analysis project Ga0224511, IMG submission 169988) | Sediment microbial communities from San Francisco Bay, California, United States - SF_May12_sed_USGS_8_1 | ecosystem: Environmental > Aquatic > Marine > Sediment | place: USA...
CTGCTCTCACAGACTATTTTACTTAACCTAAGGCAGTCCCTTCTCTCAATTTTCACACTTAGGCCATCGCGTGCAAGACCATTATACTTGAACTGCCCTCATGAATGCATGATTGACTTCTAAAGTTTAGCGTACCTGTTTGTCAATGATACTGAATTAAAATTGCTAACAGGAAAGAACAATTCCAATCGCTTGCTAATCCCAACAATGCCTATCAATACATTTAGGCTGGTAGCTGATCCACAGAAGGGGGCTCAGTAATCACTTTCATTGCCTTTGGAAAGAACTGGTACCTAAATAATAGTTGTCAATTCATCTCTAAGTTCTATTATAGAGTTGGTGGCCGTTTCCGAACATAGAACCCAAAGCAGCACTTGTTATCTTAGTTTGGCCTGTGCTGGTTCATCTATTCTTGCAATACATCAACCGAAGAAGGTACAAGTCTCAAATATCCTAGCGTTACAATTTCTGTGTAGATGCAGTCAGTTGCAGTGCGACACAGACTACCTTGCGTATCACTCAACAGCTGTCCTCCGTGCATCTAGTAGCTAGTGTTGTCCGGGTATAAATTCTGATGAAACAGCCCCTTAGAAACGGTGCATGTGATAATTCTTCCTCACCGCCTTTCACCGACCTCAGTTCTGAAGAGAGTCGGTTCTCTTGCTTGGTGAACAGAGTGAACTTTTGAAAAATCCTCGCACAAGCTGAGTTTGAACCCGGGAACAGTGGCGAGCGCTCTAACCACCCAACCACAGTGCCTCTCTATCCTTTGGATAAACCTAATTTATTTATTTAAGATCGAAATCTGAATTTGATTACGGGTAAAACAGACCATGGGATCCAAATTGGGACTTGTGATCTGCTTTATCTATATCACTTGCTGTGGGCAGCCAATCATCTCCCATTCGCACCCGTGGTTGTTCCGCGACAGACCAATGTCTAGTCTTGTACTTGTTTTATTGATCTAGCTTTATTTTATCACCCCTTCGAAGGAAACGTAACGTAGTTTCTGAGAAGGGGTCTAGTTCAACAGGGGTGCCAATACCAGCCAATGCTAAGCCTTTCGCAAAACGTACCTGGCTACAGCGGCGTGTGCCCCAATGTCCGATATACGGAGTGGCTAGGAAAACGGATTATGCTACACTTGGGGCGGCACGCGAGCGGATAGATCCCATGTATCGCGGCATTAAGTTGGTGTGCCGTTAGTGTCTGCTTGCTCGAAGTAGGTCCAACACCGATGTGAGCCAGTCAGCGGTTGTTGCGATGTTCGCGTAAAAATTCTTCGCGCGCTGAATTTGCAAATTCAGTCAACCGCCTTCTCCGGTAGAGGTCGTTGATAGCTGTAGGAACGCAGCACCGTTGCTACTGACAGCCGGTGGTAACAACAGTCTGAGTTAGAGGTCAAGGACTAGAATTAATTGGCTAAAGCCTGCGGGCTCAAGCAAAGGCCGCGCGTGCGCCGTTTGGCATTTCCGACTGTTCGTTTTCATAGCATCTCCGCTTTGCGTGTTAGTTTGTGCTGGCCCTGTAGTTTCCTTCGAAGGGGTGCTCTCTTGCCATACACTGCCGATGGTGCCCACTGTTCATTAAGGGGGCGATAGGCGATGCTGGCATGGCTGGTTTTATACTGGATTATTAGTTATCATGTTACACTACAACAATTTCTCCTTATCTCCACGACAGAGCAGCTGCCAGGAGTGGTGCAGAAATTGGCCTACCGAGTCTTAGACTCGGCATTTCCCAGGGTGCATCTTGGGAGACTTTCTGCTTGCACCTGCATGCCCCAAAGAGAAGGGAACTCAATGTTGAAGCCTCCTGTATTTAACCCTGGGACATGAAACCATCAATAAAGAAGATATATTGACGGACGAACTAAATTTTTGAGTTTGGAATTTGCCAAATCCAAAAACTAGATGAAATGACGGACATGTCTTCTTTTGTAGACGACGAACTTGATATGTACTGGATATCTAATCATTGCATAGACTGCTCAATGATTCTTATAATCATGAACAAGGCCACAGTTGGAAGAACACACCGCAACAATCATATAGTTGTGATGTTATCCTAACTTGTAAAATAATTACGCGATAGCGCAGCTACGTAACTGTCGATGATGTTTATGATTGTTCTTGTTTTTATTTATTTGCTATCTGTCTTACAATTACAATACAATATATGCTGCAGTTAGAGCGCACTTCTCTACACAGATAAATCCTTACTGTAGATCAGGGCTGCCCAACCCTTTTAGGATTGGGGCCCCAATCAAAAAGTGAACCAATAGCTCGGGTCGCATATGAACCGTGTCTCAGCAGACTCGGTTGCTATACGTGTATCCTAACAATCCACGAAATGTCTGCTTATAAGATTTACAATGGGTTTGCACCCCATTGCAATCAATCACAGGAGTTTACAATGTTTTGCGATATTTTCAAATGGCCGGGGCCACTTTGAGTTAGTGCTGGGGTCACAGGTTGGACAGCTGTGCTGTAGGTTATATGTAGAGGAAGTGCTCGAAGTATGACACAGTCTCAATGTAAACTATTTGTAACTGGGACAGTACGTGATTCAATTAATTTTAGTTTACAACCGATATGCATGAGTCTAAATTGATGCTTGATTTCTTTTCTTCTATGATGTCATCATCATGGTGAAGCTCCCGGGTCAGATACTTGTTTGTTCACCAAGTTACGGCTTAGCATGGAGTTCCACAATCGGGTCAGTATCAACACTCCACCTCGTAATGAAGCTTTTTCTGTTTTGAGCAAAGCTAAGGGTCGCATGCAGCGGGACGTCGCCATGACCGGAATTTGAGCCCGGTTGTTGGGGTTGCTGAACTATCTCGCTATCCCCTTCGGGTACTATTGGATCAATAACATAAAGATGCCTTATGTCTGACAACAGATTGAAAAGGATTTTCGCTCTTTGTATCTGCTGAAGTAGTGCAAAAATCGGCCTACCGAGTCAACTTTCGTTCTGTTTTTCTGGTGCATTCTTAAATACTTTTTGGTCTGGGTGAACCAGCTTTTTCTCATCATCGTGACCCAAAACTGATGAAGGTCGGAGACAAAATCGCATGCACCTGAACCAGGAATCAAACCAGGAGCTTTTGGTCTTAAGCCAAGTAACTACACTATCTACGAGCTCGCTATGGATTGTGACATAAGCTTTGTGTTCACATCAATTTTCCAGCTTAGATGTCGAGATAAGAACTGTATTTCTTTTTGAAACAAAAGACAATCCATAACAAACAAATGCAACGCACAGATGAATGCAAGACCAGACTATACATGCCTAATTTATATACTGAAATTGTGATCTCAAAGTTGATCAAATGATAAGACAAAAAGCTCAGCAAAGGTGCAGATCGAAAGTGGAAAAAAAATTGGTCAGTCTGAACTATACAACACGCAACTACATTTTATATAGCGTCAGGGCACTCCGAAGATAAATATGTACACCCTGAAACTGTGGTCGGCTGTGCTTCGACCAGGCTCAAAAATAAAAATATCACAAAAGTAAAGAGATCAGGCTGTTGTGATCGGCTTCACACTCCTCAATCTATTGAGCGACGAAAGTGTAGCTCCCATGTAGATCAACCAAAACGTTAGATTGTGGAATGAATAATTGTCTATAGAGATAAATAAAATGGTGGAGTTGTCATCAATGGCAAGAGTGCCATAGATTCCACGCTCGAATCACATCGTTGGGGCTGGCGTAATCGTGTGCAAGAACATAACCAGGAATGCGTTTAAAATTACAAGGCATTCGTTCCGGCTGCATTTTTAGATTGTCTATTCGTGCTTTTATCACGCTTGGTAACTCTTCAGCGCATACACCGTTTACGAAAACGTCTTCTAGATGTATAAATGGAAGTTTTGAACAAACATCAATGAGATTTCTTAAAAAGTTGTTAGTCATTACGTAGGATGGACCGCCGAGAAAAACGGGATACTGCGTACTGCCGTAGACTACAGGATAAACCGGATCTAACCATTTGCCACCCTGTGCCGGGTGCCCTCCTGCACGATAACTACCAGCGATAAAATATTGGTACTTTCGCCGAAGGTTCTCAGCAGCAGCCAAATAATTATCCAAGTTCACCATATTATCATCGTCCATTTTGACTAGAAATGAAGGAGTCTTGCAGTGGTCTCTCACCCAGGCTAGCATACCTAGGGTTTTAAGGGTTAGGTTATAGTAGGAATCTACTGCGTCTATCTGCACTATATCACTATAAACTTTGTGTTCATCTTCCATCTTTTTCTGCAGGTCGCTATTGGCTGTGAGTCCAACGAAAAACACCACGCGAGATTTAAGCCGTTCCATCTCAGAGACACTTCCGTAAGTTTTTCTAACCGCATTTCTTCCGTCAAAGTTTCCCGGTGCAGATGGAATTGCCAATAGAATATTTTTAACTTCAGAATCGCAGTTAGGCACATTGATTGGAAATGACCAGTCCCTTGCATGGGCTGCAACACCCGGATACCGAATCTTAGCCATGGACTGGGCGTTAGCTCTCTGTAGTCGCTTAGTAGCTTCGGTGAATCTGGTCTCTACATCGGGAATGAATCGAATATCACTTGGTGCATAGGTTTTCATTGGACCATCATCAGGTCGTGTTGGCTCTTCTCGTTTTGGCGAATCTTCCTGTTTCTGGGCCTCTTCTTGCTTTGGCGTGTCTTCCTGCTTTGGCGTGTCTTCCTGTTTCGGTGTCTCTTCCTGTTTCGGTGTCTCTTCCTGTTTCGGTGTCTCTTCCTGTTTCGGTGTCTCTTCCTGTTTCGATGTCTCTTCCTGTTTTGGCAGGTCTTCTGGCTTTGGTGGGTCTTCCTGTTTTGATGGAGTTGCGTTGGCGGGTTGGTGAGAGATTTCCGAGTCAATCTGAGAACTAGGTGGCCCGGGGGCTTTACTAACGACACCCGGACCCACCATTTCCACTCCGTAATTGAAGGGAAAAGCCAATCCAGACCGTTCACTTACATCAAGCAGACATTGTATTCGCATATCCACATCAGCTTCCAGCTGACAGCGACTGAAAGCTGAGGACATGTCTGGCTCCCCTGTGTCAGTATCTAATGGAGCGTCAACTAAAACGACAAGCAACAATGATAGCAAAATAGCTCAGTGATAGAGTGATGAGTTTGAAATTGTGAGAACCTGGGTTCGAATCTCGGTCATGGCGGGTTCCGATGGTGAGTTTGAGCCTCTCGCATACTAATCCTCAAAACAAAAGGGTCATTAATATGAGGCAGCGTTGATAGGACTCACTCATGGTGCTTCATGCAAAGCCGTAACTGGTAAAAACGATTATCCAACCTGACAGTTTTACCATAACAGCGAAGATGCCACGCAAAAAAGAACAAGCCCTAAAGGTTTTGTCTTGATACCAATCAATGGTCAAGTTAGCTAGTCTGCTACCGGTACATGGTGCAACATGTTGCTTAGCTCAGGTCAGATTCAGTAACCTCACCTTGACAGCAAAGAGTGGTCTTGGTGAGGAGGGTGGGTGAACACCTTCTAAGACCAAAAAGGACCTTTTGGAGGGTGGATCGGTCAATGGCCATTCACCAACTGAAGAGTGAAAAGGTGGTAGATTGCTTGAAAACTTAGATCGACTGACGTTCACCTCGCACGTATAAAACTGGTTTAAATGGAGATAGACCCCTTTTTAAAGGGCTCTGAATACAAAACAGCCTTTCTCATCTGACCATGGAGTGAATCCTACTACATAATGCCGGCATAACTTTCAGTCCCGGTGTACAACCTGTGCTAGCCTTGGCCAATAGCTCGCCGACTAGCCAGGTGACCTGGTTCTACGATGTGTGATAGGTAGTGGGGGGGGGAGAGGAAGAAAGTATCCTGGCTACTCACGGAGTCAAGTTTTCTCAGGAGTTATTGTCACAAATGGACAATGGGGTGAAAGGAGGCAACTCCGCTGAACATAATACTACTTTCTGTTCTGACGTGGTTATTGCGCATAGAGTACACCCAAACTTGACTTAGCCAGCCTGACCGTGATCAGTGGTAGAGCACAGGTGGGAGCCTGTGCTACATGGTCAGTCATGATCGAGCACTGTCATGGCAAACCGCCTTTGATATTAGTGAGGTCACGTACGGTCATGCCAGAAGCTCGGGCTAAACCTTTCGCCATTTGAAGGCAGCATAAGACGTGTTACATGTAAACACTGACCTGAGACATAATGATTAGGTGGAGAAAAGGTGAGAAACATCATGTAACTTAGAGTCCCCAATGCCATCACCATCACCATGCCAACCTGCATTCTCTACAAAATAAAATTGGAGTACAAAGGTAAAAATGTACAGGTTATCCCATAGCCAATAATGGCCGTCGAGGAACTGGGTGTTAGTGAGCCAATTCGTACCGGCAACTGTGTAACTGAGGTGGGGCGCCACTCCTCTACCTCACCGTCTTCACCTTCCCCACCCCTGAAGAAAGTTGGGTACTCATTTACAGCTGGGTGAAAAGAGAGAGTTTTGAAAGATCCCGCACACAAGCTGTGTTTTGAAGCCGCCACCACTGGGGCCAGACTTTTGCCTTACCAGCTTTTAGGTTCTGTTACAGCCCTGCTGTAGACAGATTTATAAGATAAGTTCGTCTTGTTTCACATGAATGGCATCACAAAGCCAACAAGTTTTCAGGATCGTACCTACATACTTCGCTCCATAAAGTTGGTACTCATCGGGTGAACCTCCTTTATCTTACCTCATGATCCGAATAGGACGAGGGAGAAATCACAAAAGGAAATACAGACCTGAGACACCTGGTTCAAAGCCAAATTTATGCATTAAACCACGCTAGGGAAGATCCATGACCATCTGGTATAGATTACATGTACAAAATCCCCCCATTTTCATCGCACAATCTCAATGCAATCAGCCTACCTATAGTAGTATAGTATTCATCCTAATAGCGCAGTAGTTAGTAAAACACCGAATAACAATCCAAGGATTGAGTGTTCACATCTCAGTGCTGCGGGCTAGGGACGGGGTACATAGAACGTGAAAAAAAGAAGGGTTGAGCTATTGTGTTTGATTTCGGATGCCGGGCGAAAATCGCCCAGTGTGGCAGTATCATTGGTTGGTCACCACAGCACCCAATAAAGCAATGCTAAACTACCAGCACAATCGCCTGCTAATACAAACTCAATGCTATAAATTGAACCAATGCGCGTGCCTGCTGGTACCAAAGATGTCCAGTACTAGTGAGTCGTGGCGTTTGGTAAAAATTTGATTAAGACCCCAATCAATTGAAACTCTTGATTTTTCTATACAAAACTTTTTCCAACTGTTGTATACAGTTTACTACCAACTGAGGAAAATACACTTAGCTATAATATCAAACTGCCCATTTCTGGTATTTTGCTAATTTTTCTAATTATTCTGGCTTTTGCTAATTTTCAGAAGATGAAGAGCTGTATTGCAGAAACGAGTTGCGCATCGCAACAAAACTGCACATAAATGTCTGAATCTATCATCCTGAGATTAAAGGGGTTATGACACGTTCGATTGTCGAGGTACTTTCGAAGTTATGTTCCTCATTCTTAAAGGGAGGTAACTCCACATTCATTACAGCGATAGCGAGTGGTCTTTTTCTACAAACTGAATATCGGTCACTCGAATAACTGCGGCGCAAATGGCCCACATAGGAATAAAATGGGATCTAATTACTAAAACTTAGTAACGTGGTGATCTTCACCCCCCTTATAACATCAAGTAGAACTTAATTTTGAACGTGAGATTGGAGAAAACTTAAGTTATGAGAAGTGCTTTGCCGGTTTTTCCAAGCCCTAAATAGAGGCCGATGCATTCGGGCCTCTATAATTGCGCAATAATGGCACTTACACTCGTTGACAGAGGTGAAAAACTGCGTTCTGGAACCCTATTTCTATATTTTTGTTGCACGGTTTCTCCATTCAGATTTGTGTAACTACAAGTCTAGTGTACACATGCAAACGCATTTGTCAAACCTCGGCGCGTGAGCCGAGAAATCAATGCAAACACCAACAGCTCTGTGTTAATTTCCTATCTCGAGGCCGATTCTGGTACGTCGACCGTCTGAAAAGTACCTCGCCGAGGGCTCTAAGTATGCACATTGGATAGGGCTATATCTAAGCTTCAGAATCTACAAACAAGTGAAGGCACTTTTGCCCATGCATGTCATAATTTTAAAAACTTTCTTCATTATGTCCTACAGTGTATAAAGCATATCCGTTATTCAGGATGCGCAAATTTTCCCTTTTCATTAGTGTTCCCCATAACCCTATTATATCTCAGTTCATGTTGTCTACTTGTGACATTAGTTCCACTAATCTATCTTCTCCTAATAGTGCGCGTACATTGTATGTGCAGATATTTAAGGTTGTATTACCTAAACTAGGAGAAACCCAGGGATTCTTCGCACCCTCTTCTAGTTGAATAGCTGCTGGGGACTGAGGGCCATTAGTATTTGTGATCTTTTCATGAGGGGTTTTTGGCATACTGCCACGCTCGCCACTGCAGGTTGGCAGGGTTTTCTGTAGGAGTTTGCTCCCTTAGCCTGTGGCTAAATAACCTAACCCTAAGGCAAGGATTCCATTTGACCCATGGATGGGACAAGGATTGGTAAAGGGGCGGAGTGTGTCCACACGTCGGTGGGTCATGCACCCAATACCTCTGGGGGTCCTTGCTGCTCCGAGATCTCTCGCCAAGCAGGGGTGTGCAATGCATTTTGTACTCAGCCTCTAGCCCGCAAGAGCTAAAGTTGCCCGGTGTTACCGTGGGGAGGTGGACGAGAGTCTTGGCGATCGGGTGCTATGTCTTAGAAATCGACGCTATACAACATCACCATTTGCATGGCTGTCTAAGGGTACAAGCCCGGAGAATGTACACTTCACACCGGCTGATCACCCTGTATCGAGCAGGAAATGACACGTTTAACTTTAACTTAAAAAAAGTGCGCAGCAGAGTTTAACCACTTATAATAATTCTGAACAATCCTTTACTCCTTCACTACATGTTATTAATGATGACCAGCATGTGTAGTAGATTGTTTTGTTGATCTCTCTATTTTATTTTTAGGTCGGTATATCTCAACACAATAAAACCTCAAACAACCAATGGTTCTGAAGATCTATTCCCTTGTGTGAAAGAATACATCCGACTATAGTGAGCTAAATGTTTCAAGAAAGTATAAAACCTCCTTGAAACTGTGCATCATAAAGCTATAACCCGGATAACTCGATGCTGTGCATATGTCTGAACGTGTGCATATGTCTGAACGTGTGCATATGTCTGAACGTGTGCATATGTCTGAACGTGTGCATATGTCTGAAGGTCAATTGTGCCAGATTTCTCTTTTAGAGTTCTGATATAGTAGATGATGGTGTCAACCAATGCGAGGGACCGGCGGTGCCTGTACTTGCATTGAACAGATAAACTTCTCAAGACAGTCAAGGTAACAAAGTTGTTGGAGTAGTCACCACCTGGGTCCACTCTTCCCGGACAAACATTATCCCAGATTTGACTCTGTTTTTTAACAGATTTGTACACCTCTGCCTTGACATTAACTGCATCTGAACTCAAATCCGTCTATCGTTACGAGGGTTACAGCCCTTAGGGCTTTACATACCATCATGATGGCAGATGGGTTGGTCACTCATGTAAATAAAACTTCCGGGTGAAGTACAAGTCATCGGCTTCTCATCTCTTGTCTGAAACAGGAAAAAAACATACAGCAAGTAAAAGGGTATGTGTTTTATAGGAGTAAAAAACCGATCATAGTCGGTGCATTCGTGTGCTTGCCACTGAAATTTTTGGAAAAATTTCGGTCACAAGCACACGAACACATGGTAGCAGTGAGGAAACGCGGTGGAGTTCAGTATGGACTTTGATCGGATCAGAGTTGTCCTTTCCCAATTCAACTCATTGGTTAGAGCCGAACGATCGTTCGGGATTCGTTATCTCAATGTAGTAATCAAGCCTCTTTGTGGTAACCTTGACATTTACCTAAAGTACCAATTTCGGTCGCGGAACTCTGTTCGTTTGCTTTTGGTCGCAAATCGCGACCGAAAATGAAAGATGATTTTTTGGATCGCGCTTTTCAGTCACGCTCTTGAGCAATTGAAATCCATTTCAGTCGCGAAAAATCCGAGCACGCGAATGCACCTAATTTGAGAACTAGCTTACTCCGCTATATGAATTCCGTGGACTGCAAAACTAAAAATCAAACCATTGATGGAATCTGTCTATTCTAGACTTAACCAATGAATGGATAGTGGGATAGCCCGGTGGTAGAGTGGTAGCTCCAACCGGGGTTCCAGTCCTGGTTACAATGAGTTCCATTGTATATGAATATGAGCTCCTCACTCTTAGCTCAAAACAAAACAAAAATGATCACTGGCGCTGACTCGCTTGTGGTCCTCCATGCTAAGCCATACCTGATGAAAAATCAAGTATCTAACCCAGCCGCTTCACCATAACAAGAAAGTTCGGCTGACAGTACTAAACATTACTAAAACCTGCTCGGTCTAAATTACGTTAGCACAACTGACTAAATATTTGCGCGCATACATACATTGATTTTAAAAGGATTCACGCATTAGTCAATCAATGGTTCTCAAATGAATTCAAAGGATTGAAAACTAATACTCGTGATCCCCTGTTTGGTCGTGGGTTTGACAAGCGGCATACCGTGCTAGATTAAAATTCAAGCATAAAGCTACCGAGTAGTACGCTAGCCTATTACCTAAAGGGTGCCATACATAGAGTATCCAAGACTAGCAATCCTGGACAGATCAAAAGTGATCCAGCACTTGTCTAAGATACAATAGATCGTGGTGAAAATTATAATAGACAGGTGTTCCTGCTTCCAATTACTACTAAAGGCTGCTCTTCACCATTATCAAGCCAGTGACTGCTCTAGTTGCGGGGAGAGGGGGAGATGAGGACAAGGCTGTTCGCAATCTGCCCCCACTGCTGTCTGTCAGATGACACCCATCGTAGCTCGGGTGCTGTCATTTCAGTCCACTCTTACGGCGTCTTCCTCTGCGCCAGCCTCCTTCAACTGTGCCTTGCATGATAGTTTTTGCAAGAGTGTTGGTGAGAAGTGTGGCTGTAGAGTTTGAGTTTGTGCATTCTGATGGTTGGTAGAAAATTTTCTTGTGGAACAACAAGCCTGCAGACCTTCTCCCTCACAAAATCGTTGGTTTTCCGCCCCTTGTAGGATATCCTTAGAAGTCTCTGCATATACACTTACACTCAAAGGCAGTTAGCCTCTTCTCACACTCAGTCATTAAGGTCCACAACTCACAGTCATAAAGTAAGACAGACCATACCAGAGACTAATAGAGATGAAATTTGTTTTAAATCTAATTCCACTGGTCCATATTGCTGTTAGTCAGGCCATGGTGGATGTTGCGGCTGCAATTCGGCATCGTACTTTTGACACTCGTGCCATCCTCTGTTAACATAGCTTCCTGGTACTTGAATTATGAGACCCGTTCCAATTTTTCACCATTCATTTTTATGTTTGCTGTCATCACAGTTCGACTGTTAACGAGCACTTTGGACTTGGACTTTTCACTGCTGACTTCCATTCCATATAACGAAAGGCACTTGTCAGTCTGTTGTGTGAGATTTTGAAGCTCCAACCCGCTTCCTGATTTTACTAGCTTGTTATTTGGATTGCATCCTATACTTGGGCATATATTCAGCTTATAAAATTTAAAAAAAAAGCACTAATTTATTGACCGAACATTTGAACAGTAAAAAAAAACCAGTATATGTGTTTTGATATCTGTTCGTTGTTAGTAACAGTGGTGCCAAATGTTTGGTAATAATTTTAGCACTAACAAAAGCAGCTGGATTATGATAAGTAGTTGGTTTACTCAGAACATGACTCATAATTAGTCGGAGAGGACTGGGGGAAAGACAATGAGATTCATACTATAGACATGAGCCATCTGAATATCTGAAGCCCGGTCTACGATCTTCATGCAGATATCCTTTCTTTTGTATCCTGTCCCGTGTCAGGGTTTGCAGATATTGGCCTAGTGAGGGTGCGTCATTGGGAGACTCTCTGCATGCACCAGCGACTCCATAGAGAAGACAACTCTATCGGAGGGCTGCCTTTGCTTATTGTCGGCATCCGAACCCGATGAGGGTAATGCAAAAAACAAAGTTTTCGCCCGACCTGAGAATCAAATCAGAAATACAGGTCCGAAACCCAATATGCTATCCACTAAGCTATAGAACTCTACACAGAAATAAGAATAATATTAATATTGTAGGCGTAAGATTGCTAAATATCTTAAACCCGAGTTTGTGATCACTGTAAAATTACTAGCCTATTGGGCTACTATATAAACACCCCCCCTCCCGTGTGATGCTCATATTCTAATGGAATTCATCAGAGTTGCATATTTGGCAAGGAAGTCTGCCTAGTAATAATGTATGGGCCTATCGTATACACAGGAAAAACAACCATGGGGATGGCATAAGCATAAAAATAGAACGAGCATAGGATAGAACAAACATAAGGATTTATAGGCTTGCTAACAATACAAGCACACTCTATCATGCATGACTTCATGAGGGGTATTCTCTTGAAAAGGCGTCATTCAAACCAAGATATCATTCCTAGTTTCTGATGTACTTTTATTCACATCTTAGTGATTTATGCTCTTGGTGTTATATTTCCAATCTTCTTTGAGTGGTAATACGGTTAATGTTACGGACTTTCGAGCCCCACGAGATTTATACGCTAATTACAAAATGATTTGAATCAATGAATGAAATTCAGGAGTTCAAAACATTTAAAATTGGATCTCAATAACATCTCTTGAGTTACGAATTTTGCCATTGGTTTATGAGCGCGATGAGGAAGTCACTACTGAGAAAAAAATTAGTCTCGTAACCTCGCGCCGCCTTTCACTTGAGTAGTTGAGTTGCTATGCAGTAGAGTTGCTGACTGCTTGAAAACAGTTCTACCATATGATCATGGACTTTTGTAGTGCATCAATAAATATATAAGAGTACAAGCTTATGATAAATTGGAATTAGTGAAGTAACTCGACTACAACTTACAAGATCACAGACACAAGTCCTAAGTCAGCTAACACAATGTTCTATTTCACACCAATGTAATTGCAAATGATCAGTTCGATAAGACTTCGTCAAAGGATGGGCTGTTCTATGATATGACAAACTAGCAACTATTTCAAAACTCATGGTCTCACTAGGTCAGTATCTTTACTCACCACATTATCATAAAATCCGAATGAAGTAGGGTCGTATTGCCTGCTAGTTAAGAACTAACTCTTACGCGTCTTCAGGATTATTGATCCAATGCACAATTCGCTTTTCACTCGCCACTCATCGTCAATAGCATTACTGGCAAGTTAATAATAAGGTTGACTGTGTTGGCCAATCAGACGAGTCTCCCGTGGCTATGCGTTAACCATTGGTGCAAAGCACACTTATCCCCTTTGACAATACACGTAATCATAGCCTAGGCATTGCGTTTGGAGCATAGCACCAAGTTTGCTGTGAGATTTTGTATAGTTTGTAACTATTGAAGTTTCTTACCATTATCCTAGCCACCATTGTGAATAGTGCATACTTGGAGTTTTCCTCCCATGATGTGCAAACCAATGGCTTATATAGATTGACTGACCGTATTTCGTATAGCAAAAGATTGGCCCTTTTTTAGCCCTTTCTCTTCAAAGCCACAGTGGTTAATAAGTTGGCAACACCTTTCTGGAACACAGGAAAAAAATAAAAAACCCGAGTTGTCTCGAGCAGCAAAACATTTAAACGACATCAATTGAGCTATCAAGGCACAGACAGCATTAGCTAAGCGCAACTATGGGATAATGTTTGTCTAGTAACAGTGGACTCAGGTGGTGATTACTCCAACAAATTTGTTACCTTGATTATCTTGAGAACCGCGAAAATGTTATATGAACAGAGTTAAGCCACCGCTTCACTCTTGGTGCAGTAGTAGGCTTGTAGCTAGCACATACTGTAATTGGTATTAGCACTAATGAAATGTAATCATCTAGTGTCACCAACAAAAATATTTATTAAAATGAAGAGCACGACATGCACATCAAAATATTCCTCATCTTTTGATATCCTTTAACTTCTGCTGTCTGTTAGGATAGGTCAGCTAATGTGGGCACTTCACCAGCTCCTCTCCAGATTTGGGCTGCCTCAGATAAGGCTTTAACTTTAGTAGCGATAGTCGGTACAGCACTTGCAGCAACCATTATTTGAACCAGCATCTGTGAATGAAAGGTCAATGTCACAACAGGAAATCCCTACCATAGAGAAGACTATCAGTGATTTAGTGAATGTATATCACTAGAGCACGTTTTATAAAAAGCTAGTCCGGTTATCGTGTTTTTATTGTTCTACTTGGGCATTCGGCCATCCGGTTTAATTAACCTCTAGAACCTAACGCTTCTTGGAGCGGTATGAACTCATTCTCGCAGTGGACACTCCAAATGACTAGGACTTGAATTCAGGATCTTTCAATCCTGATCCAAGCGCTCTATCCACTGAGATATCCCGATATCCCATAATGCCCCACCACTGAGCTATCCCGCTAGTCTCTACACGAAAAGACTACGAACTTTCGTTTGTAGAAGCTCAACACAGAAAATCTCATCTCAATGCAAAGGACAGCAAGATATTATTCTTTAAATTTATAAATATCGATACGAGTTTCATCAGGCATATGACAAACGGAATAAAACGAAATAAAATCAAAAGGGTTTTTCAAAGCTTCCTGCCAAAATGAGTAATTAGTATGAATTCAATGACACTGCTGCTCACCAGTGATTCAATGTGAAAAATGGTAAACTTAGTTTTTCCTGATGACTATAGTAAGACCCTGCCAAGCATTAATGGCCGGGTCTAAAAAGACTGGGTATAAGAAGCAAAAAGAAATTATGTTAGCCAGACTGTTCATTGGTGGCATCTTGCGCGAAAGGCACGTTTCAGCCAGGTTACATCAATCCATTAACCCTATTCTCGAAGAGACCCGTTTTAATTTCCTTTGTTTTCCACTCGGCATGAGATCACTAAGGTCTATGTTGACAGAGATTAAGAACATCACACAATTTATGCAAAATAGTTTACACAACTTTAAAACCCTGCCTTGCACACATTTTTGAATGTTTTTCTTATTTTGGGGTTACCCTGGACTTTGACCCGAGTATCTGGCGAACTCTGTTTCTGGCACCTGCACTTGCTTCACTTGATAGAATTGATAATTTTCATGGGTCTTTATGTAAAAGAGACCTATGGTCTTATTTGAGTTGTCTATGTCAAATAAAATTTTTAAGTCACGGGATAGCTCAGGGACAGAGTATTGCATGGGCTCGCAAACGTAAGAACCTGTGTTCGAATCCCAGTCATGGTGGGTATCATTGTGAATATGAGTTCCTTACACTTATCCTAGCTCCTGCAGCTCCAACAACGCTCAAAGGGCTCACGGCCAGATGTGTGAGTAGAAGATTTTTATAAAAAAAATACAATTCAAATCAAATATTTTGCTCACCTTATCTATTAGTTCAATGTAGGGTGTGCTATCTTGAGACTTGCCGAGGCACAGCAGAACCGCCATGATTAGTTTACAGTAGACGTGGGCTGTCAGATATTCATCAATAGTATCAACAATCCGAGGCTCAACAAGTGTCACAGCCTCAAGTAAATCCTGTTCAGGAAGCTTACCATGCTTCAACATGCTACAAAATTCAAAGTCATTTCATTCTTCTTCTTCTTGTCTCCATGACAAAACAGCTATCAGTAGTGGTGTAAAAATTACTGAGTCTTACCATGCTTCAACATGCTACCAAATTTCAAAATAGTTCTGTTCTAATTTCCTTTTTTTGCATCCTGATCGGTCAGGGGTTTGCAGAAATTGGGCTACTGAGAGAAGTTATGAGACTTTCTGCTCTCACTGGTGCACGCGCCCATAAAGAAGATAACTTTATGGGTGGGCCTCCTTTATTTTACACCGAGATATGAAAAAACAAGGGTATTGCCAAAGACAAAGTTTTTCTCCAACTGAAAATGAGCCTATGACTCCGGGTCCAAAGCCCAGTATGTTATCCACATAAGCTGCCGCTTCACCTGTCTTATTTTAATATTGTAGTTGACAACTTCAGTCACTTCTTCCTATCTTTTTGATTGTTTTTCTCTGGCACGGGCCATCTGATTCAGAGGCTGACCTAAGTTTGATGTTTGTTCCGGGGTGGTAGGGGAAGAAATTACCATAATGGGTAGACCTTTATTTTAACAACAATATCTGAATCTGAAGAGGGTGAAACAAAAAATGGTGCCTGAATCATGGAATTAAATCAGGGAGCCCGGAATCCACCGCATTATTTACTAAGCCACCACTTCCTCACTTCAGCCTCATATACACATATGACATATCCCATAAAGCAAATATGCCCATACGTGGGATATTACTAAGCATGACAGCATAAAAACGGATTGAAAACATAATATCGCCGATGTATGTATAGCGATGATGCTACTAAACATGACAGTCATGGCTATAGAGATAGTTTTCCAAGTATATGAACCAACATTATAGATATACTGAAGCAGATGCATATGCATAGTGGCGAGCAATTTAACACCATTAAAAACAGTCAATATATTGCTCAAATAGGTACAACATGACCACAAAGAAGGATATACATGTATAATCATGGAATTATATGAATGAGTATTATATACATACTAAAGAAGATACGTAGCTATAATATTACTCTCCTCCCAATCTATAGCTGTGTTGTTATCTCCACCACTTTCTAGCATCTCCAATTTTATAAATAACAGCTCGTTGGCATGGCTCATCATTCCTTCTTTATCCATATCACTCGTGGCTCCATCCACTTCAAACTCTACCAAGCAACACGCACGGCACAATACAGCGATAATGTCGTTAAAAACGATCTTATTATTTCTCAAAGCGTTGAAGACGAGTAAATAACACAAGTAATTCTGGCTGATTAAGGTCCCGCAGTGGGAGCCAGACACACAGCCTGATCCGAGTACATCATTACAGACACACAGCCTGATCCGAGTACATCATTAAAATTACTTGTCATCCACCTTGGCTTTAATAAGACAGGTGATCTGGCTCTTCGGTGTACGACGGGTGTGGAGCAAGAAAAAAGCGGTAGTTCTCCCCGCCGCATGCCGAAGACCCGAGTCACCTAACTAACTGGGTCCTTGGTCAAA
>Ga0224511_10000720_pt1 | contig 17258 bp, 25 predicted proteins | sample SF_May12_sed_USG_2_FD_169988 | JGI IMG/M metagenome (GOLD analysis project Ga0224511, IMG submission 169988) | Sediment microbial communities from San Francisco Bay, California, United States - SF_May12_sed_USGS_8_1 | ecosystem: Environmental > Aquatic > Marine > Sediment | place: USA...
CGCGTGGAACGTTTACTACAAAAGCGTCTTGTTTCTGACAGCCCACGAACGTCACACCATTAGGGAGTTGGTTGATGAACTGAGTTCTCTTGGGCTAGACATGGCCAATTCGTTTAAGAATGACAGGCCAACCAAAGTGACTGCCCGCCGGTTCCCTGCAATCTCTGGAGAGGTCACCGACGCGATTCGAAGGCTGATTGCGCCGTCAGCAATTGTTTCGTGGCTCTTCGACGATAGTCTGAAGCAACAGGTAAACACCGAAGAGGAATGTACGTGAGGGGTGTGTCAGAAAAAGTTGTTGACACACCCCCCAACGGCCTGTACTGGTTACACATGCTCCCGCACGACAGCTTATCCGGCTCTGCCGCTGCTCAGCCTCACGGGCGCTCCCTGACTACGCTGCAAGTAATGCCTCTGGACCGTGATCGGGTTGTTGTGCCGCATCACGTTGACCAGGCCCTGAAGGTCGAGGCCGTGGCTGGCAAAGGTGGCGAACGTCCTGCGCAGGACGTGGGCGTTCAGGTGCTCGATCCCCGACTCTCGCCGAAGCCGGTCCCATATCCGGGCATAGCGCGGTTTGCGCTGCCCCTGGCCGTTCGGCACGGCGAACAGGTAGAGCCCTGGGCACCGCTCGCGGTAGAGCCCCAGCGCCGAAGCGACGGCCGGGGAGAGCTCAAGGGGCGTCGAGGCGTGGCTGTTCTTGAGCCCGCGCTCGGGCAGCTCGCGCAGCTTCACGAAAGGCACGTCGGCGTCGAGGTCGATTTCATCCCAGCGCAGCCAGAGCGTTTCGGACGGCCTGAGCCCGGCCTCAAGGCCGAGCAGCAGGAACGTGCGAAACGCCAGCGGACGCCAGTCTTTGGCGGTTGCGCCCCAGTCCGGCGCACCGCTGTGAATCACGGCCGAGCGGCCGAGCAGCCAATCAACTTCGGTTCTGGAGAGTGCGAGGGGGGCGGGCTGGCACGCCACACCGCGACGGCGGTAGCGGATGCACCCGCTGATGGCCGTTCCGGTGCCCGCTGCCTCTTCGCACCACAGAACCCAGGTTTTGAGGGCGGCGAGCTTGCGGGCGGTATCGGTGCCGGTGAACCCGGCGGCGGTGCGGGTCTGGATGAAGGCCCGGACGTGGCTGGCCCGGATGTCGCGCCAGCTTTCGAGTACAGCACCATGTTTCAGCAGCCAGGCCAACGTGCTTTGCACATGGCCCAGCTCTATTTTCCCGTGCCGCATGAGCGGCGGGGCGAGGCAATCGCGGTACCAAACCGATAGCGATTCCTCGAATTGATGGGGTAAAGGGAGACGAATCCTAGGCATAGCAATCCTCCAGTTAGTGACGTGGCGTGCGAATACGCAAGCATCGCACTAACCCTGAAGGAATGCAAAATAAGATGGTGCTGGGGGCGGGACTTGAACCCGCACGACCTTGCGAGTTCGCCCCCAAACCATGCGGTTACATGCCTAGGGCTCTCTCCCCATTAGGGGAGAACGATGCCAGCAGAAGCCAACGATAGTCAGCGCAACACCCGCAGCAAAACAAGTTCCTCTGAAAAACAGAAAGCCCTGGGGTTTCGGGCGTTTCCCGGCCTGATGGGCTCGGGGTCTCGCAAGTACAGCTCGCTTGAAGAGCTGGCCGAGAATACCGCTTGCCCGGCACCGGCGGGCGACGGCACGGTCTGCTCGCCCGAGACCTGTGCCTGGTTCCAGGGCACGACCGGTTTTGATGAATCGACCGGCCAGCCCGTCTACATGCGTTGCCGGTGCCAGTGCCCCAACGGCGGCGGCGCAATGGGCCGGGTTGTCTACCCCAAGGGCGACGGGCTCAACCGAATCAGCGCCACAACCGGGAGCGGGCAATGAGCGCCGCGGCCGAACACGCCGGGGCCGACCGGCCGCGTGACCCGGTCGTGCGTCTGCCCGGCCTGACCCTGGGCAAGCGCGAAGCATCGGCGCTGCTGGCGCTTGACGACAAAACCCGGACCAAGCGCGACGGCCTCGACCTGTTTCGCGCCCGGCTGGTCTCTGTGCTGCCCTGGCGCGAGTGGCGGCGCAACTACTGGCGGCGCGAGACGGCGGCCCGGCCGTGGGTTGACTCATACGAGCACCTGGTCGAGCTGGGCCTGGCGTTTAACGGCGCTCTGACCGGTGAGGGCAGGCGGATCGCCGAGCTGCTGCGCACCCGGATGCCAGATCGAGTAACCGGCGAGCGCTGGCAGGTGCTCAACAAGCTGGCGCTGGCCAACGTCCACCGCGAGATCGAGACCAACGACGCGGCCGACGTGGCGGCGTCGATCCTGGCGGGCGAGCCTATCGCCTGGCCCCTGACCAAAGCGGACGGGGGGCGGCCATGAGCATCATCTGGACGAATCACGCGGCGCGGCGCTGCCTGGACCGCAAGCTCCAGGCGGCCGCGATTGCGGAGCTGGTCGAGCAGGCGGCCGCGTCGGGGGCGTTGCCGAGCGCGGGGACGGCGGTCGTCACCTACGCAAAGACGGCCGTGGTCGTGGCCGACGGAAACCGGATCGTCACGCTCTACCCCCTCAATGATCGCAGGTGGCGGAACTGGACTCACGGCCGGAGCCGTGGGCATTCACGGCGCGACCAGAAGCGCCGCGCAATCGAGGACTCGCAGGAGGAACGCTAATGGCCAGGCGGAAAGCGAAAGCGGCCGAGCCCGACGACACCCGGACCCAGGTGCAAAAGCTGCTGGCGAAGATTGCGCGGGTGAAGCTGACGACGGTCGAGCGGGCGGTGCTGTGCGAGCTGCTGGCGCGGCCGGGCTACCGGATCGAGCGCGGCAACGAGCTGTGGCCGGACGCATACGCCAAGTACCACTCGCGCCGAAACCCTGAATTGCTGCCCTACACACGCCAGGGCCTCACGAACGCCCTGAAGAGCCTGGAAAGGCGCGGCTGGATCGAGATCGAGCGGCCGCGCTGGACAAAGTTCGGCGAGGGCCGGGCGTCGCTGCTGCCAATCGGAGTGCTGGGGACAAAAACGAGCTGAGGGCAACAGGCGTTGCCGGGGGATCCGAAAGCAACAGGCGTTGCCTTGGTCCTGGGAGAGAAGCGGCGCGGCAATGCGCTGCAAAACGAGAGCCCCGAAAGGGGCGGAAAGGGTGAAGCATGGAACCAAAGGGAAGTGAAGGGCTGCCGACGGCGGTACTGCCCGGCGAAGAGGTGCTGCAGTCGGTGCAGACCGCCACCGTTATCGAGTTCAGCATGGGCGAAGAGGACATGGTGGTGATATCGGGGACGCCTGAATCTCTGGGGCGTCTCGCCGCCAGCATCGGCCATGCGGCCGCATCTTGGAATCCGGGCGAGGACGGCGGCGGCTGTGCTTCGCTTCGGGCATTCAACGCGGTGGGCGCGGTGGCCGACATCGTGGTCGTGGCGACGCCAACCCCGGCCGAGCGTTGCGCGGCGGCAACCGTCACGGTGCTGAACAGGCGGCGCACCGACGCAATCACGGAAAAGGTCTGGGGCGCGTTGAGGCGAGCCGCGCCGGACGTGATGGTCGAGATCGGCAAGGCCCTGGGGCTGCCCTTGGGCGATCTGCTGAAGCTCGGCGACGACGAATCCGAGAGCGAGGACTAGGACCAGGACCAGGACCGGGTCGGGGCTCGCCCCCCGGCCCGGCCGCAACCGGGAGAGCAAATGACCAGGTATCAGTTGAGCCTTGACGGTGGCGAGACGTGGAAGCCGATTCGCAAGTGGGCGGCGCGGCGGCGGCTGGCGCACGTGGCTTTCGAGCCCGAGCTGGCGTTTCTCGCGGCCGACAAAGGCCAGGTGATCGACATGGGCGGATACGGCCTGCTGAGGCACCGGCCGCGCAAGCTCAGGGGGCGGCCGCGCAACCCGGCGACCAGGGCGCTGCGATTCGGCGCGAATGAAGCCGCTCAGGGGCTCAGGAAAAATCCGCAAAACGCGGGGGTGTGATTGGACCGACCGCGACACGAAACGCGAGCAGGGGCGACGTGAGAGCCCCGCAAGGGGGATTGAGATTCTGGTGAACGAAACAGAGCTGAGCCTGAGCCTTTTGCGTGCCGCGCTGGCCGAGAGCGAGCCCCAGCGCCTGGGCTACTTTCGCCGGGCGGCCGGGCTGACTTCGCGCTCGGATCGTGACCGCGTCCGGCGCGAGCTGTTGCGCCTGGTGGCTGAGGGGGCGCTGGTACAGGTCGGCGTTGACGACGGCGGCTGTGCGCTCTACCGGCCGGCCGCGACTCTGCTCCAGATGCGGCGCACGATGGAGCGCCTGGGGACACTGAGGGAGCGGCCGTGAGAGAGCTTGACGACTTCATCCGCGAGCTGCTGCCGCTGCCTTTGCAGGGCGGGGACTGGCGCGTCCTGACCTGGGCGCTGCTGGAATCGGTCGTGCCCGGCGAGCTGCGCAAGGCCGACGCGATGCGCGAGCTGGGAATCGCCCGCCAGAGCATGGACACGATTCTGGCCCGGCTGCGCGGCCTGGGGCTGGTCGAGCAACTGCGCAGGGGCGTCTGGCGGATACTGGCACCCCCGGAACGAACTACCGGGGCGGGCGCTGCGCCGCAGGCAATGCCCGCCCCCGCAAGCAAGGCACCGCTAGCCTTGCCCGCGCACACAGGCAACACGCCCGCCAGCACAGGCGACTTGCCTGTGAGGACAGGCGAAAAACTCCCCCCAAACCCCCCTCAGGGGGACTCTCTGTCCTGTCTGTCTATCCCAAGCATCGAAACACTAAAGGGGTGGTGCAGGGACGTGATGGACCTGGACGACGTTGACGCGGTAGAGCGACTGGAGCGAGACGGAATAGATCGGGCGTCGCTGGTGCTGGCGCTGGAAAAAGCCAACCACCGCTACACCCGGATACGCAAGCCGGTACACAACCCTTTCGGGCTGTTGAAGTCTCTAGCCTATGACCAAACGCCCCTGGAAAAGCTCGCCTATCGAGTCGCGGACTACGAAAAGCGGGTTACGAGCGAGCGTGAGAAGCGCGACGCTAGGCGGCGGAGCGTGCAAGCCCACCTGTCCAGCCAGAGAGCACCCGAAAAGCAACCGCAACCGCCAAAGCAGCCGCAACCGCCAAAGCAACCGGAGCCGGAACCCGAACAGCCCAAGCTCACGCCCGAGCAGCAAGAGCAACTGGAACAGACTCGGCGCGAGCTGAACGCCCTGAGAGAGAAACACAAAAAAGCCGCAACGCTAGACAAGAGTGCACTTGGCCAAGTACTGTGATACACATATCTGTAATCCAAGGGTGCAGTTATGCCAGACTCGAAACAGACTGTTGCTCGCGTATGCCCGCACTGCTCTGAGGTCGCGAAGTTGGTGATGGAAGGTGAGTACGGCGTTTCTGAGTCTAAGGACCGGGATGACACTGTCCGCGTCGGCGTGCATCATAGCTTACTAGTTTGCCCGCTCTGCTCCAATGTGTCCGTTGAAAGAACCGACTGGATAAAGTCAGTTGGAGGGCAAGACGATCTCACTCTCACACAGACCTTGTTCCCAGCAACAGCAACAGCTCCCCTTGGGTTGCCGTTTGATCTTGTGCGCGTGTTCAATGCGAGCGTTAAACTGCGAGACGTAGACGCGGAATCGTATCTGATCAAGGTGCGAAAACTCCTCGAAGCGGTTTGCGCGGTTCACGGTGCCTCAGGCAAGAATCTCGAAAGCAAGATAAATGATCTGGCGGCTTCTCGTAAAATCCCGGAAGCGCTGGCGAAGGTAGCGCACAATCTTCGGCTGTTTGGCAATCACGGAGCGCACTACTCGACTGAAGAGGTACCTAGAGCGGCAGTGCCCGTTGTGGAGAAACTCTGCGAAGCCCTACTGGGCTATCTCTTCACAATGCCGCTGCTTGTCAGCGACGCCGAGAAACACCTTGAAGCCCTCAACAGGTCGACGAACAGCGAGACCCCTGAAGCTCAGGTTGAGGATTCGGGTTTAGGCGGGGGGCCCGTTTGAGTCCTTATTGAGTTCAGACCAGACCCAAGACGCGGCCTGCACCAAACCGATCAACTTTGGCACCCACGCCAAAGCACGCCAGAGGACACGTATCGGCCATTTTGCGGCGCGCCAGGCCAAAGCTTCCGGGAGTTCCAGAACTACAATCGCGGTCAGGAAGTCCTTTTCAGTTGTGTAGGTGCCCGGTTCTCCGCTCTCGGGTGAAAAGCCAACCCGCTGCATCTTGTTGCTCGACACAGTCTGCTCAGAACTGACGAAGCTCCAACCCTCTTGCTGGTCCCGTTCAAGGGCTGCGAAATCCTCGGGGGTAGGTCCTGTCGAGCTGTCAAAATGCACTATCCTTACTTTCCTTCGCCTCATGCTCGCATCCTTCCGTTGCTTTTTTGCTCCCCGATTCCGACGAAATCGTAGCAAACGGCACGCACTCTAGATGCAGTATGTGGATAGGTTAAAAAGGTGTCAGAATTTGCACTTCCGGCCTTCTGACACACAACATGTAGTGTGAGTCGCGGGTGTGCCCTCTATTACACTCACCGGGCAGTGTGCAAGCATAAAGTTATCGGCAAGCTGAAGATGTGCGCCAGTGTAGAAGCGTAGGCCCGCTTGACGGGCGGGTTTGCGGGGGGCGGCTGAAGGTTTTTCGCGCCAACTGTTGAGCCGGTTATCAAGTTTCCTGTTCCCTGTTGTCCGTGACGAACGCGGACGAAAACGGGGTTTCTGCTGCTGAGCCGGTTCCGGCCGGGCGGGATGGTGTGGGAGCTGACTCGCCCGGCCTGACCGGCGACGCGGCCGATTCCTGGGACGGTGACGACACCGGCGCGGGCGAAGAGCCTGCCGCGGTGATGAACCGTTCGGAGCGGCGCGAGCTGCTTAAACCGATCATTCCGGCAATGTTCCTGAGCCTGGAGCCGCTGCTCGATGAAGACGTGCTGGAACGTCTCGCCGGGCTGAACGTGCCCGCAACCCGCGTCCACGTGAGCGCCACGGGCACCGGCGTCGGCAAGCCCAAGCCGCTCGGCTACTACCAGCCCGATTTCGCCCAGGCGGCAATCGAAGAGACCGGCGGCGGCAACATCTACGTTGCGCTGTACGAAGACGGCGAACCCGCCTGTCATTTCCGTTTCCGCACCGAACGCCAGGAACGCCCGGAAGAGGCCAGCCTGAGCCCGTTCGAGCGGATGATGCTCCAGCACATGCAGCAGCAGGACGCGATCAACCGCGAGCTGGTAGTCGCGTTGCAGGAGCTGCGCTCGGGCGGCGGCGGCGGTGGCGGCCTGTTCGGCCCCGAGGTCGAGGCCCAGCTAAAGACGGCGCTGGTTACAAACTTTGTCCAGCAGATCACGACAAGCCCGGTCGAGCAGTTCACCAGGGCGATGCGCAGCACGGCCGAGGTTGCCGGTGCCGCGAACGAGTTGAAAAAGACGCTGGAGCGCAACATGCCCGGCGACGGCGACAACGAGCCGGGCGTCGGCGAGCTGGTCTCAAAAGGGTTTGACACGATCAAAGCGGCGATCACCAAAGACCCGTTCAAGGAGAGCGCATGAGCGGCGGGATCGTCCTGTTGAGCCTATCCGACCGTGAGGCGCTGAAGCGCTTCACTGAAGCCGTTCTGGACCACGGCCCGGCCGAGCAGGATTTCAACTGCCTGGTCGGCGAGCTGAGCCCGGCGGGCAACCGGGCGCTGATGCTGGCCAAGCCCGGCGACGTTGCGCGGACTGCTGTCGGCACGCTCCCCAAGCGCCGGGCGTTCAAGGTGCGCACAGTGCTCAACCTGAACAGCGCGGCGCGTGACGGCGTTATGGCCGCGATTCGCCGCGTGCAGGAAAAGGCGCGGGCAAGCCTGGGGGTGACGGCATGAGCGGGATGCTCTGCTACGCGAGCTACGACCAGAAACGCGCCGACTATCCCGGCGTCGTGATCCCGCGACTTGTCGAGCTGGCTTTCAAGGCAGCCAAGCGCAAGCCGGTTGAGCTGCGCACCTGGCTTGCGGGCTTCGGTCTCGACCTGGACCGGAGCGGCGCGACGGTGCGCGAGCTGAGCCTGCTCCACCATGCGGCACGCGGCGGCCGCTATCGAGTCAACTATCCGCTCCATTGCGAGCGGTTCCAGCCGGTCGAAACGACGCTGGCCGAGGGCGGCGACTGCGACCAGTGGGCGGTTGTGCTGATGGCCGTTCTGTTCGCCTGGGGCGTGCCGGTTACGTTCGTCGGGGCCGGTGACGACCTGGACCCGTTCCAGCACGTTTACGTCCGAGCCTACGCCAACGGCTGGTACACGCTCGACCCCAAACCCGACCAGCGCGGCGAAGAGTTCGACCAGACAACCTTTGCACAGACGACAGTGCTGTTTCCGCTGGAGGTGACGGCATGAGCGTGTTCGCCAACATCCGCGAGCGGCTGCTGAACCAGGGCGCGAATTCCAGCGCGGTCAACCATGCCAGGCTTGAGCGCCTGCGCGGGCGGCCCTCGCGCAGCGGCGGCGTCCAGTTCCCAGGCGTAGAGCGCGGGCTGGGCGCGGATAACAACGCCGTTGCGCGTCGCCTGGTTGCGGCGCTCAAGGACGTTGATCGGGTCTGGCTGATGCGCGAGCTGGGGGTGAAGGTCTCGACCGTACACCCGAGCCGCGACACTGCGAAGTTTTACGCCGACTACCGGGCGGCCGCTGTCAACTGGGCCGGGCTGCTGGCTGGCGCGTTCACCGACGCCGGGCTGTGGCTGCGCGACACGGCGATACAGGCGCTGATGCAGGCGCGGCCGGTCGAGGAAGAGGACGCGGCGCTGATCGCCAGGCTGACCGAACGGGCGAGCGGACTGCCCGCGCTGGAGCCCTACAGCCACGGCTGGCGCGTCGAGTTCACCCAGGAAGCGAACCGCCAGGGCGTGCTGCAATTCCCGGCGCTGCCCGCGATTCTCGCCGGGATGCCGCTGGTGACACGTCAAGTGCCGGTGCAGGGCGGCCGGGTGACGATGTGGGAGTTCCGGCTGTTTCTCGACCCGTGGCGGGACGATCCCCAGGCGCGACCGGCGCGTGAGACCGATGAAGCCAAGCGAGCGCAGCTAGAGCGCTACACGTTCCCCAGCACGCGGCCGGGCTCCCAGGCGGTGAGCTGGCGCGACAAGATCGGCGAGACCAACAACCTTTATGCGCTGGGCTTTGCGGCGAGCGCCCCCAGGGGCAAGACGCTCAACGACATGACCGAGCTTGCGGGCGTCAAGCCGACGCTTCCCGAGCCCGAGCGGCGCGTCGCAATCGGCAAGGTGCTCGCGCTCTACGCCAGCGAAAACAACGTGCCGCTGGCTGTGACAATCGGGCGCGATTCGGCCGAGAGCAACGAGCCGGTGCTTTCAACCCTCAACGTCGTGACCGGATCGGGCGGGCGATTCGCGGACAGCATCCGCAAGCTTGTGCGGCACCCGGTCAAGTGGATGCAGAGCCTGGGCGAAGAGCTGGGCAAGCTGATGCAGAGCATGGGCGAAGAGGTTCTGCGCTGGTCCCGCGTGCCGATCCTGGGCCCCTGGCTGATCGACGCGAGTTTCGGCCCGTTCCTGGGCGAGCTGCTGGTCTCGACCGGCAACATGCTTGTCGGGCACAGCGCAAAGGATTTCGACTCGCGCCGCGTGATGGCGGGGCTGGCCCGTTCGCTGGCGGCGGCGGGGCGAGCCGGCGCAATCGTGGCGGCGTTTTTGCCGCCCCCGTTCAACCTGATCGTCGCGGCAATCGCCGGTGTGATGATCGCGCTGAGCGCGTTGATCGCGGCCAAGATCGCGCAGACCAAAGCGAAGCAGGCGGCACAGACACTGAGCGAAAAATCGAGCGTTGAGAACGCGACACCGGAACCCGAGGGCGGCGCGATTGGCGCGAGCCCGGCCCGCGTTGTGGCGGCAATAGGCGGGATCGGCGTTGTTGCAGTGATCGGATACCTGGGCTTTACGGCCCTGTTTGGAGCGACCGGGAAAGGCTAGCGAAGATGGCAAGGAAGAAAATCAGTGCGGGCGTAGTCGCTTTGTCCGGCCTGCTGGGGGCCGGTGTCGCGGCGGGCGCTCAGCGGGTGCTGAAGCCGAAGACGTTTTTCGGCCGGGTGAGCGCCGCCACGGTCTCCGGCGGCGGCGTCGGTGCGTTGACCCTGTTGAGCAAAAAGACGCGGGGCAGCGCCAAAGCTGCAATCCCGCTCGGGGCTGCGGCGGGCGGCGCGGTCGGAAGCCTGGAGAAATTCGGCGACGGCGGCGCACGCTTTGCCGGTGTGTTGCGCGGCGAGTCGATCCCGGAAGCTCCCGAGACGACCAGGACTCCACCGCCACGGGAAGAAACTCCTTCGCAGACCTCAACCCCGGCCCCGGCGGAGCGCGAGCCGGAAAAGAGCGAGCTGGAAATCTGGCTCGACTTCGCGGGGAACCTGGGCAGCACGGCAATCGAGACGTTCGGATCGAACGTGCAGGCGTCCCAGGGGCGGCGGCGCTCGGGCGTGCGGTTCACGTACTAGCGCGGCGGCGGGCAGGGCACGCAGGGCAGGGCGGCAACCGGACAGCGGTACCGAAGAACGAACAGGCAGGCGCAAGGGCGCGAGCAACCGGAACACCAGGGGCAGGCAATAAGCCCCCAAAGACGGGAGACAGACAATGGCACCACAAGTTTTGAAGATTCCGGCAACGCCGGACGCAGTCAACGCGCTGCTCGACCAGGGGATCATCTCCCCAAGTCAGGCGCGTACCGCTCTCGCGGACATGGGCGGCGGCGGGGGAGCCCCGCGCACGAACGCCGGGCAGATCGACAAGGCTGCCGACGATCTGCACGACGAGTTCCTCTTGCGGATCGGCCGGGCGATGAAGCGGTCAATCGGCAGCAGCTTCAACGCTGCGATGTTCCGCCAGACTGTGCGCAGCACACAGCAGTACTTCCACGCCGAGAGTGGCGTCCTGGCGGCTGGCTCGGCCTACGCCGACAAGGCTTTCACCGTCGAGCTGGCCGATGACCGCTACCGCCTGATTACCGGCGTCGGCATCAAGATCGCCGGGGCGAGCGACGGTGTTGTCAAGGCTGAAGTTCTCAACCAGTTGCTGGAGGCGACGGTCGAGTTCAAGGTCGGCAACAAGACAGCGACCTACGCCCTTGCCGGGCTGCTGCTGGGCGCAGTCGCCTGGGAGAGCAGCGGCAACGACACCACTTTCACAGCCTACGCACAGGCCAGCGAGCCGATGCACAAGCTGATCCACCCGAACGGGATGCGCTGGCACGAGGCCAACCCGTTCTACGCCCTGAAACCCAAGTCGGTGCTGACCATCACCATCAAGTTCCCCGATGCGGCACCGGCCGCGGCGGTGGCGGACGTAACGGCGACGCTGATCCTCGCCGGTTACGACCTGTTCACCGACCGCGACCAGTAGAGCGCGAGCTGAGGGGGCGGGCGAATCACACCCGCCCCCAACGGCACGCGCTCTGGCGAAGACCAGGGCAAAGGCAACAGGCGTTGCACAGATCGAGGCGGGCAACAGGCGTTGCGTTGAGCTGAGGGAGAGACGATGAAACTTGCTTACTTCACAAAGGTGATCGACCCGACTTATTTCGCGGACGTGGCCGAGCCGAGCTTCAGCCTGGCCAGCGGCACGCGGGCGGCGCTGATCGGCACGGTTGCGCTGCCGGGCATCCTGGCATGGCGCAACGAGCTGCAACGGGTGGCGGTCGGCAACCGCGAGTACCTGACCGGCGACGGCGTATCGGCCGGGCTGCTGTTCGGCGGGCAGAAGAGCTATCAGCTCGACGGCGCGGCGGCGGCGGCGCTCAACCGGCACGCCCCAGGCATGACGCCGTTCTTTCCGGGCAGCCCGGACGCGCTGGCGTTGCGGCCGGACGGCATGCCCTGCGCGGCGATCCCGGTGCCGGGCGGCGAGACCGTGAGGCTGAAGCTGGAAGACGTGAGCGCGGGCGGCGGCGTTATCACAAAGCTGTGCCTGTTCTTTGTCGAGTTCCCGGTCGGCCTGGAAAACGAAGCCGACCAGGCCGAAGTCGATGCGCTGTGGGAGCGGCTGCGCGGCGGCGTCGGCGTCCTGAGCATGGTCGGCAACAAAAAGGTCTATGACGCTGCGCTCGACGAAGAATTCAGCGCCAGGGCGACACCCGACAACCCGGTGCGGCGTATCGACGTGGCTGCTGTTGTCACGTCAACAACGGGCGTGATCGACCAGGCCGAGACCGACACGACCTACATCCAGACCCGGACCAACCGCCAGACGCTGCAACAGGACGCGGCCGCCCCGATCAACGTGGTTTGCGGCCACGGCGGCTACTTCACCGGCCTGCACCTGGTCGACCTGGAGCGCGAAGGAACCAGCTATGCGCGGGTGACGGCCGACGACCCGGCCGCTGCCGCGACGATGCACCTTTACGTGTTGACGCTGTTCGAGGGGCGCACCGGGCGCTCCCGTTACGTCGGGCCCGACAGTTTCTAGCGAGCGACCATGAGCAACGGCGGAGCGACAATCCTTGAGATGGGCAAGCGCACGATCGACGCGCTGGCGGCCGCAATCGGCCGTGCCCTGCTGCTGGCGCTCAAGGCGGCCGGATTCACGCCAGCGCCGAACCTGGCGGCCGAGCGCACCTATCGTTACGAGACGTTGACGGCGGCGGCGGCGGGAGACCGGATCGAGGTCGAGCTGCAAGCCGATCCCGACGTGAAAGCCTACGCTGTGACGATCCGCAACCGCGACACGGTGGGCGGGGGGGTCAACACGAATCTCCACTTCGCAATCGACAACGGGAAGAGCAAAGCCGCCAACCTGGCGACGTTCGGCAACGGGCAGGGCGCTTACCTTAAACCCGGCGAAGTTCACCTGTACGCGGTGGCAATCACGCGCAGCGCACGAAAGAGCGGCAAGCACACGCTGAAAATCGACGTGCGCGGCGTCCAGGACTTCACGACGGCCGCGGCTGTCACCTGGCACCTGGAAATCACGCGGCTGGTCGAGACCGGGAGCGCTGAATGATCCTGGCCCCGGCATACGTGATCAAGAGCAGCGGCGGCGTGACGGATCACGGCGGGCTGACCGGGCTTGTCGATGACGACCACGCGCAGTACCACAACGATGCTCGCGGTGATGCCCGCTATCTGCAAAAGGCGAGCAACCTTGGCGATCTGCCCAACAAGGACTCGGCTATTGAGAACCTGATTAGGAACGGGACCGCTAAAGCGAGCGTTCCCTGGCAGTGGTTGCTGGGCGTCGCGCAGCACACCGGCGGGGCGGCCGGGAATGTGTCAATCACAACCATGATATCGCAGTTGCGTTATCAGGCTGTGGGGGCCGAGCCGTTCGACGATTACGCCTTTCTGCTCGTGCACCAAACAAGCGGCCTCGTTAGGCAGGTTGCGCGCAAAAACCTGTTCGGCGTGCGCACACTAGACGATGGAAGCACAGCCCCGGCGCTTGAGGCGATCCCGCGCTGGTGGAAGATTTCGATTACGGAATCCGCATTCACTGGGCTCGGCACCAGCGAGCAGGTAGATGTGCTGGAGCTGCCGGCCGGCGGCGTCATTCACTCTGTCAAGGTCAAACCGACAACGGCGGCGGCGGGCGTCACTGTGGCCAACCTGGCCATTGGCACGGCAGGCGACGCGAGCAAGTACAGCAACGGCGAGAGCATCGACTGGCTGGCGGCGGTGGCCGGGACCAACTTCAAAATCTGGGGGCCGGTTGCGCAGAACAGCGAGGACCACGGATCGGCCGTGAGGATCAAGGCGAACTTGCAGGTGGCGGGCGGCGAGCAAACAGCGAGCCTGACGGCCGGGGCATTCGAGGTTTACTTCCTGCTTTCAAAGGCGGCGTAGCGATGAGCGAAACGGACCTGATTGGAAAGCTGGTCGAGTCGGGCGGGGCGGTTGCGGCCGCGCTGCTGTGGATCGGCTGGCGCGTCGTCAAGCGCGTAGACCTGCTGATCGAGCGCTACCTGGCCAGCAAGAAAGCCGACCGCGAAGTGCAGCGCGAGCTGGCGGCCGCTGTTGCGGACCTGAGCGGGGCGATCAAGAACAAGGCGGCGAGCGTCGCGGCCTGAGCGAACAAAGAGCGGGACCAACGGGAGAGAAGCATGCGAATCGAGAAGCAAATCGAGCGGGAGAAAACGGCAATCGGGCTGCTGGCCGTGGTGCTGATGGTAGCGCTGCTGGCGATGACGGGCTGCGCAGGCCCGCCGGTCGAGCGATACGACCAGGCGACGGTCGATAACCTGAACGAAGCCGAGTACATCCACCAAAAGGACATGCGCCCCGACCTGCACCCGCGAGTCAAGGCGGCGCGGGCCGACTGGTTCAAGGCGGCGCGGGAGTACGAGCTGGCCAAGCCGGGAGCGCCGGAGGGTGCGAGCCCGGAATACCAGGAGCCGGGCGGCGACACTCCCGAGACCCCGGAGGAAGAGGCGACCGATGCGAGCGAAAGTGACAAGCCGAAGGGTGATCTTCTGCGAAGCCTGCAACGCGATATCGGCCCGGACATTCTTTCGCTGCAAGACGTGCGGCGCGATGCGCACAGCCCGGATCGAACGGCGTACCGTGACGCTGAAACCGCAGAGCGGCCCGACAGCGATAACCGATATCGCGCTGAAGTTTGCGCCGAGAATCGCGCACGGCTGCCCGGCGCTGGCCCATGTTTTCGAGGGCGGGATGCCACGGGGGACGCTCACGCTGCTGGCGGGCGAGCCCGGCCTGGGCAAGACGACGCTGGCGATGCAGCACGCGGCGGCGGTGGCGAGCCCCGAGCATCCGGTGCTGTACGCGACCGGCGAAGAGACGGCGGCCGCGATCAAGATTCGGGCCGAGCGGATCGGCGCGGTCGTGCCTGGGCTCTCGATTGTGGCGACGGAATCCCTGCCCGAAGTGATCGAAGCGTCCAAAACGGTCAAGCCGGTTTTACTGGTCGTGGACTCGATCCAGTGCATCGGCCTCGGTTCAAGTCACGGGGCGATAGGTGGCGTAAGGCAGATCAACGCGAGCTGCACGGCGCTGCGCTCGCACGCCCACCTGAGCGGGCAGGCGGTTCTGGCGCTCGGGCACGTGGTCAAGGACGGGAGCATCGGCGGGCCTAGAACGCTGGAGCATATGGTTGACGTGGTTCTCACGCTGAGAGCCGCGAAGAAGGGGAGCAAGGATCGGGTTCTGCTGGAGGGGCTGAAAAACCGTTACGCGGCGAGACAGCGGATCGCCCTCACGATGACGAAAAAAGGAGTGCTGACAGATGGACAAATTCGAGATTCAAAAACAGGCGGCCGACAAGACCCTGGGCGGCCTGCGCAAGACCCTTGAGGTGCTCTGCAACAACGCACCCGAGGGCGAGACGAAAGAGGCGCTGGCTGAGGGTGTCGAGGATATCCGGGGAATCCAGGTCGAGCTGCAAGCCGCGACCGATGACGCGGGAATAGAGACGGCCCTGGACAACGGCCGCGAGATTGCCCGCTCGCGCTACAAGGCGTTCAAGGCGAGGCTCGACGCGGCCAAAAAGCGCAAAGCGGCCAAGGCCGACTGGCTGGGCAACCTGCTGTTCAACACCTGGGACATGATCGACAAGGTGCTGAAAGGCGTAGGCGGCCTTGCCGGTGTGTTCAAGTAGTCCAGGACAAAGGCAACGGGCGTTGCGCCGATCGAGGGCGGCAACACACGTTGCGGCGAGCTGAGAGCAACAGGCGTTGCGTTGACCAGGCGAGAACCTGGAACCCCGGCCGGGCGGTCTCTGTTTCCGGTTGCCGGGCTGACCGGCCGGGGGGACACGCGAGAACAGGTGAATCATGGCGACAAGACTTGAGAGGCAGTCCCTGGAGCTGGTGACGGAGCGTCAACCGGCTGAAGGTGAAGCGGTGTGGGACTCCACCATCAGCTCGACGCGGGTTTCGCTCGACTACGAGCTGGAGAACGCCCGGCTGATCGAACCGGAGACGGCCGAAGAGGAAGAGGAAGCCGAAACCGCGCCGGTAGCGCCGGGCGGCGAGCAACAGACCCGCGTCGAGCTGGAGCTGAACATCGGCGAAAGCGGCGGCGGCGGCGGCGGCGGCGGGGGCGGGGGAAGCGACCCGGCCGCCAAAGGCCCGAGCCAACCGCAACCGGCCGAGCCCGGCGCGACTATCAAATGGTGGTGGGTTGCCGGTGCGTCGGGCGCGTTGATTGTCGCGGCCGGTGTCGGGGCCTGGTTCTTTGGCGGGCGCAAGGGTGAAGGCAAGCGGCAACCGAACAGGAAGCGCAAGCGCCGAAACTAGCGGCGGGTATCGAGGCAGGCGACCGGGAAAGGCAGTGAAATGTCCAAGAGCAAAAAGGCGAAGCGGCGCGAGCTGATCCAGGCTGGCGTTGTCGTGTTGACGGTCGGAACCGCAATCGGCGGCGCGGCGCTGGCACAGAGGATCATCAAGCCGCGCACGCTGTTCAAGCGCGTTGCGGTCGGGACGGGCGTCGGCGCTGGCGTCGGGCTGGCCCCGGTGGTGAGCAAGACGACGCGGCCGGTGACGATGGCGACGGTTCCCCTGGGCGGGATCGGCGGCGGCCTGGTCGGTTCCCTGGAGATGTTCGGGAGCTGGGGCGAGCGCTGGGCCGAAACGGTCAGGGGCGAGCCGGTGCCGGGCAAAGGCGGATCGAGCGGCCCCGGCCAGACCCGGCCGAGCGTCGGCAACGAGCTGCCCGAGACCGGCCTGGAGCTGGAGGTCGAAGAGGACGGCGAAGAGCAGGAGTTCTAGGCACAACCTGTTGGGGCAGAGGACTCGAGATCGAGCTGCGCAAACCCCAACATCTTGTTATTCGCCCTGAAGGGGGCATTCAAGCGCCGAAAAAACCCGCGAGGATGCCCCAGGACAGCGAAGCGAACCCCAACCCGACCCGCACCACCAACCCGAACCGGGAGCAACAATGACCCAGCAAATCGAGCTGGTAATCGAGTCGCCGAACGGCGAAGTGCTGCCCGAGTTTGAGGTGACAGAGCCGGACGAAAACGGCAACGCAACACTCATCATCAACGGCGCACCGGAGATCAAAGCCAAAGCCTGGCAGGCGATCCTGGCTTACATCGACACCGACACTGAAGCCGACGAAGAGCTGAGGGCGTTTTACGTCCGGCACTATGCGCGGATCGACGGGCCGGGTGCCGAGCGCGGCGCGGCGCACGTCCTGGGCAAGCTGCGCGAAGCTCTCAAGGCCCCGCTCTCGGACTGGCACCAGATCGTGCAGTGGCAGCTCTGGAACAAGGGCGGGCAGCAGGGGCGGCTGAGTGAGCAGGAAGTGCCCGAGTCGCACCTGGCGCTCGCTGCGCTCAAGCACCTGGCGGGCACCCTGGCAAACATCCACGTCCAGCGGCTACTGATGCT
>Ga0224511_10000721_pt1 | contig 17249 bp, 8 predicted proteins | sample SF_May12_sed_USG_2_FD_169988 | JGI IMG/M metagenome (GOLD analysis project Ga0224511, IMG submission 169988) | Sediment microbial communities from San Francisco Bay, California, United States - SF_May12_sed_USGS_8_1 | ecosystem: Environmental > Aquatic > Marine > Sediment | place: USA...
CTCATCAAATTGCATTTGATAAACCGTCACATATAATTATGCATAAAGTCATATTTAGCTTCAGACAAAGGTATGGCCACAGTAACTACATATTGACCTGGACTGTCTTCTGAACTCTATTCCCTGCTAAGATCTCAGGTTTCCATGGACCTTAATGCAAACAAAGACCAACATTCTTATTTGAATTATCCATGTGTAGCAAAGAAAATCTTCAAATAAAATAAAGTATTTCTTCATTATTTTATATGACCGCTATCTTTTAACCCTGAGACCTGTTCTAGGCGAGATTTATGTGAAGACTTCATACAATGAAAGCTTATGACTTGCGGCCAGGATCTGACTGCTAGCCTATTCCACTATCTGTCTAGCATAATGTATATAGGGTTGGGTGTACATACTGGTAAGATTTACAGAATCAGGCCCTGTAGTAATCACGGGTACTGATTTAATGAATCCATATCGTTAACGTACTCTATAATGATGATAATAAAATTCATGATCATAATTAACTACGAGCAGACACGCCAATTTCTATGCCTTTAAGTTATAAAGTATGATCTTGGCAAGATATTAGGTATGTGTTTGCAAACACAAGCTCGTCTGAATGCATTCTAGAGAAAGTTATATTATTTGTAAATACCAATACTCGCTAGCGGCTAACAATCTTATTCCTCATCGCTGTTCTATAGGGGATGCCGTCTGAAGGGCACAACGGTCAAATTTAGCTAACAATGAGAGAATTTTTTGTAGGAGCAGCTGACTTCAGACTTACACCAATGGCTAGTGTATCTACATTCTGGTACCATGCACATATGACTGACTACAGTGCGATGAACTCATGTTATAAGTAACACAAACCTGTCAATTAGTTCTGAAACTCACAATTGCAAGCTAGCTGACTGAATAATTATATGCAAACAACGCAGCAATATGCTTGGTTTATATGTGGTAGTTCATTGACTAATCTCCTCATCAACTAGCGACAACAATAATTTCCTTATCAACTGAAATAATGTGAACGGAGTCCATGAAATGACAGCCGACGAGGCATCAAGTTTGTAGAATCCCTCTTAAATACTCGCTGTGTGTCGAACAATTACCGGATGCCAGCAAACAGGTTCGCTGTAAAATTTCAAATTAAAACCTCAGACAAACGTGGAGACTATTGAATTGTATTCCGTTTTGCTCAAGGATCAACCCGTATGGAGCCAGGCCATTTTATTGGTCGATATTCATTGACTAATCCACCGCATATAAACCGAGCATCTAAAGTTGACGATTTTCAACATTGTCAAGCGGATATGAATGGTAGATACCAGGTATATATAAGGTAAGGTGCATTTATAGATGTGTAATTTGCAGTAAATATATAATGATTTACCATAATATGAATAGGTGTGCCAGTGTCCTGTAATCAACAAACAGCAGTAAAAGCAAAAACATATAGTGAGCAGAAGAAACCAAAGCCTGACAAATAATCACAGCATATAATAGCTTAGTATCCCAACTATAGCATTATGAGGACATATACGTACACTGCCAAATAAAATGGAGAAACCAGCAGAGCTTCCACTACATGTAAGTATATAGCAACTACTATGACCAATCTAATGTGTGCATGCATTACATGTATGAATAAAGTCTACTGAGCAACGATTTGCCGACCATTTTATCCTTACCGGATGCGTCATGATTTATTTTTTCTATAATATATAATGCTGAATTTGATATACGGTACTGCGACTATTGACGAATTGTCATTAAAGTGGATCAGAGCTAACAATTGACACCAACATAAACCAAGATAAACCTGCGTGCTGCATTAGAAAATAACCAACTACAGATTCAGTGAAAGGCCTCTATAAATATTTAACCAAGTTAAAAACCACAAATGACATTTATCAGATTTTTAGCGAAAAACAATGTTTTGATATTTTGTTTTCATCAATTTAAATTCAATAATGTAGCAAAATGACAACACATTTGATAAGGGACAAATTTTCATAAAACTTTGGTTGCACAATTTTGCTAAAACTACACTATAAAGATACGTTCTGGTTTACAAGCAATATAACCTTACCTTATGCTCAAACTGCCTACAGCTAGCTATAATTGTATAAGTGTAAGTGCCAGCTACTAATTACTTACCTAGAGAGAGAGAGCCGAAGTGAAATCAACGACTTGAGTGATTGCCTGCTGTGGTACCAACTGATCAGCTCATGCATACACAGCTGCTATAGACGAGCGGACGGGTATTGCAGGATCTCATAATAGGGATGGTTAGTTTGTAACGTATTGCATGCTTATCGCATAAGAATTCATGAAAACAATAGCCTTCTGGTCATGAGGGTAACACTATAATTGCCTCAATAAAATCTTTATATAACATAGATGGACTTTCAAGCCGCAATTATGAAAAAAATATCCACGCAAATCCTTAAAATAGGTGACAGTATATTTCTGTCTGTGATATACCTGGTGACTCCCCTACTTAACCAATGTTATGCAGCTATAAATATTATCTAAGTATATAAGGGCATTCCTGTCACCATGATGTAGTATGCTTGCAAATACCATGTCAAGTACTTGACCAATCTATGGCATGCTTGAGTCTGGAATATATACAAAAACAGTAATCTGTAGAGAAAGGCAGAGGAAAGCATAGGCTGATAACAGAAAAAAATGAACACAGTTCTACACTCCTAAACTGCGGTGACTAACCACAGACAGATGGCAGTGGAGAGATCTCACCAAATGAGTCCTCAGCTCCCCCCCTACGATTCTCGAAGTTTCACAGGAATAATATAATATCAACCGACTATTGCTACGGTATCAGATTAGATGTTGGCATGATGGGCGAATCTATTGTGCAAAATGTGTTAGGTTTGGTCATAGTGAGTTGTCCTGAAGTACGCTCTGAAATAACCGATACCTATGATTTTCAGCCTAGTCGAAGCCAACAGAATTGTAGTGCATTACCGATCGAGACCAGATTTTATATTTTCCAAGAGGCAACAAGACCATTCCATTGAAAAAGTCCTCCTGCATGCATGTGCAGCTTAGTCCAGAGCAATTGGAGAACGCATGAAAATTTGTGGTGACAGTCTTATGATCATGAGACAGGCGTTAAAACCACTTGTCAGCCATCCCATTGTGCTCCAGTCACTCAGCTATCTCCACACCTAGGACCCCGCCATGCAGCGCCCCTCGCAGCTGCTCTCGCAGCACCCTTCGCAGCTCCCCTCGCAGCGCCACCTTGCCTCACCACCCCATATTGCCACTCAGTAGCATTCTCTTATACTCCTTTGCCGCATATATAGCATGCTCCCAAGCTGCCACCCCACCCCGCATGCCAGTATCGCGTTGCTTTGGTAGCTGATTATTTTGGGATAATACTGTTTTCATGAGACCTTGAGACGGTATTCCATAACATCCCGCAGCCATGCTATCTCTTATCATCTGTACTGGTCATTGTTTGCCCATCACTGGGGATCTTAAAAGCGTAGGTGGATAGTTCTGGAGTTCAATAGACCCCAGTAATGCTTTATCTTTTACCCATTTGTAGTAATTATGGCTAGAAATAGCAGGTTATAGTGCCTCAGTGCTGTGTATCTATATGATATAACAGTACAATGTATCTTTATTACTCTTGTAACGGACATATGTTAGCTTGATTACGCTGCCTCTTGCCCTTCCTGTTCGGCCCACTTTTGATATGAAAATAGGGAACCTCTGCGGCGAGTATAGCTCAGTTGGTAGGAACTGCATTTGCAATCTGCGGATTGCAGATTCGACTCTCGCTGCTGGCCATGTTGTTTTGTTTGGTATGCATGCGCTCCAAATTACTAGTGTGATTTCGGATCACTGCAGTAAAAAAATGGAGGTTCCAACCAGTGGAAAAGGGTCAAGATCACTTTGCTGTAGTCAAAGATCCACCTCTCCTTGTGAAGAGTAGCTGGATTACTTAGATTGGACATTGCCTTCAGTTTGTATATGACCGCAAACTTAGCAGGATGATAATCCGGGTTTTTTCATCGTGCCAGTCTTTGGTTTTTGCAGGAGTTCTAGTACTTCGACCCATTTCTTCGCTGAACAGTATTACATGCACTCACAATGATGATGGCAAATAGTATCAAGGCTGTAACTCACAGTGCGAGGCCTGCGGACTTTGTTCTATTTAAAATGTTTGTTGAATTTCTCATACCTGTAGTTGCTAGAACCTTCTCATAGTTCAATGGCAACATACAGAAAATGGGCGGGGTCCCTTTTTTGGTAGCAACTCTGGTAATGACACACCACTGTAAAGGCTAGCAAAGATCAAATTTGTCAAAACTAAACTTAATTAAACATGCACAAGACTTAATCACTGTTATTCCTGCTTGGCTAGAATCATCGTGAAAAAACTCAGATTCACGGCAGAAGCCTGCCGTGACTAAAATCCGAATTCAGGCCGATTAATACTCAGTGTTTATGAGCCATCTCACATCATCCTGTGGTATATGATTCTATATATGCATATATGATAAATAAATAAAGAAATAAAGACATAGAGGGAGTAAAGTCTAAATTGCTCAGCGATAGCTCAAAATGTCTGTCTCAATATCAGTAAACCAAGCATACATCGAACAGTCTTGGTCAAGCAAATCTCCCCTTTGCCAGTGTAAAGTCTATGCGTACCTTGTACTACTTCAGAACAGACTTCAAGTTGAGGAGGCCTGCTAACTATAGGATCACCTAATGGCCTACATGGGTTTGAGAAAACTTGCATGGAGACTGGAGAACAGACCCATTGACGGAGCAGTCTGTTTGAGCATTACCCTTAAGCATGGAAATTTTAAAACCGGCACTGAATGAACCTGCTTCTGAGTGGTAGACAGAGGTTTTAAACTATACAGACAGTGTCACTGGAGATTTTATCGGTCGCTGTGCCTGTGTTGGTGCCTAGGTAGTACAGTCAATTAAGGCTTATTAGCTCTCTCTTGTTATACGGAAGGCTGGAAATATAGAAGGCAACTCCTCGCATGTTATCGTAACCAGGCAATGTTATGTAGCTGTTGTGTAGTTAAGTTATACAAATACATGGCTTGCAAAGGCTGGAATCTGAATGGCCTGCTTGTATTCAGTTTAAAATCAATCAGCATCTCAAAACACGCATTTTTCTATACCTGCACAAGGCCTGGTTATCAGAGTATATGCCACTGCGCTATGCAATGCTACCACAATCGAAAATTTTTAAAACCATTCACCAATGAATGGCTGTCACTTGCTTAATCACAGTCATACTCATACTCATAGCCGTGCTTAATCCTGTGCATCACTCTATTTTCCCATAGCAACAACAACTAGCACAAACCCTTTACTCTAGATGCTTGTTATCTGGATAGCTGGTGAGTGAATTTTGAGCCTAAAATGTTCAGAATATTCATGGTCTCTAGTCTAGAGTCTAGACTCTAGTTCTTCTTCCAACCTACCAACTAGATTACATGCATTGCTCAAGCTTTTCCCTCCCTTTCAAATAGAGTCCCTATGTAAGTAGGGGCTCTATTTCGGAAATATAATATTGCGACCGACTTTTTCGCCTAGTTTTTCTCCCCACGATTGCATTGCATCTAATTTGGTTTCCCTTCAGCTGGTCAGTGACACTGAGCTGGTGACAAAAGAACTTAGCCCACACGATAAAGACGCGTGAAAGGTAAAGTGTTGACTGTGTTGAATGTCTAAACCTAAAGAAGCGTAGTATTTAGTAGAAATAAAAAACAGCGTGAGACTGAGATCCACTACGTCTGGTCTACACTACAGTCTACACTCTACACTACAGTCTACACACTACACAGTGAGTGAGTCATAAGTCATACTCATAGTCATACACCGTACTCGGCTGCGGTACGCGATACTTTCACTTCAGTTTGCGCACCACCAACTGGTATGATCACATTCCCTCAGTGAGCCACTCGGTCAGTGAGACACCGCTCAGTCACTAGTTTCGCTGGTCATTGACTAACTCAGTAACCTAATTACTCAGTGAGTCATTTACTGGGCACTCACTAAATGACTAATGCAATCACCCAATCGGTGAGAGTGGTCAACTGACTGACCGAGTCACTCACTCAGTCACACTCACAGACTCTGACTGACCAAGCTCGCCATTGATTACTACTACTACTAGTCAGTGACTGACTGAGCCTCTGATTTACTCAGCTACTCACTAATCCCTTGTAGCTAGAGGCAACTAGTTCACCTACACTAATTTATGTTACTATTTCAAGATTAAATCATTAAATGATACCTGAGTGTTTGTTTGCAATATTGTTAGTTGTTTTTCTTACTGCTGCTCTGCTATTAGGTTAGAACTAGAACAAAACTTAACTCGTAACTAAAAATTGTCTATTCTAATTAGAAAGTAGCACTATTAATACCTGCAGTTGGATTACACTACGGCAAGTCGAAATACTAACCATCAACTCAAGGGTTGGTCTTTACCTGTGTCATCAATCATTGAGATAGCCCCATGAGCCACCGAGCCACTAATGCTGAATCACCACTAATGCTGAATCACCACTAATGCTGAATCACCACTAATGCTGAATCACCACTAATGCTGAATCACCACTGATTTGGTGACTCTGTCGTTGGGAAAACCAATTTATAAATCATAACATAAGGACGTTGTGGGGTCGAAGTTGAAGTTGTGACTCCTTGGTAAGAGTGGGCTACTGGACTAGACATACAGTGAAGCCAATGTGAAAATAGTTGATCTCACACCATTGATTATCATGTATTTCTTACGCCATCCTTGGTTGTTGTAGTGAGGCTATTCTTTGTGTATTCACCATAAATCCTCCTACAGTATTGAATGAGGATAGTGTCCACTACTCATTTATTGATTTTATATTGTTATTACCGTCTGCACGCGCTAGCCTGTGAGGTGGTCAATTTAGGAATTGCATTCTCTTGTCAGTTTCTCTGCAGTCGCATATCAGCTTGATGCATCACGGCTATGTAATGGATTTTTCATGTGAATTTCTTTGGCTTGCTGGCAACAGCGGCATAACTAAACTCACTTGGATAATATCACCAACGAAAACAGTGATTGGAAATGTTACCAAGTCATGGATGTATACAGTATAATTTTTATATCACATGTGATCTAGTCACAGTATATTACCGCTCGCCCATGGCACACCTGTAGAACAAACTATCCTAAAATTGCTCGATCAAAATAATGTTGTCCATCACATTGGATTCAGTGTTTACTTAGATGGCAAACAAGCCAAATGATCCACTCCTCTTTAACTTGATAAATTACAAAAACTAAAGTATATAACAAATGCATGAGATAAAATAACCTACAGGTATAACATGTAGTTGGCCATGATCTCTGTTTGTGAGCTGCGTAGTTAGTCTATGTACCGGCCAGTCTGTGGCGGAAAGAAGAAAACGAGATCAACCCCGAGAACCATGGAGGCGCAGTGCTTTATGGGTGTTTGGAAAAGTTGGTTTGAATAACTGCATGGTGCGAGGCAGCCACTGCAGCAGATGTTAGAAATGAATGTAAAGATCAGAATTTGAGCAAGTGTGAAGTTTAGGCAATGAGATGTGAATACCGCCACTCCGCAAGATATCTGTTTAATTTGCCGCTCAAGAGTACAATAAGAATGCGTACATAAGAACTACTTCATCTGAGCGCGAGCTCAGACTAGACTAGATCTGTCATAGTCTATAGAAAATTTTCCGTAAAACACTTGATTGAAAAAACACCACAATGAAATCATACGTTGAAACCAACATCTTGCATTTTTAAGATGGTTTTTCTCTGAAACAGACCTAAGCTTTTCATCTGTACTCACATAGTGTGGTTTGGCGGGGCCATTCTTATACCCTGGGGTTCCATGGTTCAAACTGGTTCGGATAAACACCCAGTGTGAACCATGGAAACAAGAGCTCTCGTTCGAACTCATTTGTTGTGAACTGGGTAGTGCGCACACATTGGTGATTCGCGCCCTGAAAACACCTAGTTTGCACGAGTTCGCACCATTTAGGAGGTAGAAACTTGTGCTGTACTTTATCCGTGTACTCCATAGCCGCTGGTTTGTAACTTTTCGGATGATGAAACTTCTTAGTTTATTAATATCATTACAAATATTCACAGTCGTTTCAGACTCATCTTGGAAATATAATACTGGGGTAATTTGTGGAATGGTAAACAGTATTCCACAGAAATTTATATTTGATCAGTAGATCGGGGCTCAAATCGAACCATGGAAACTAATCTGTTTTTCGGTTCGGCCCAGAGCGAACTCCCCCGCTTCGACCCATTCAAATCATGGAAAGCTAGTGATACATGAGGGGTACCTAAGCCGCTATCCATTTGAATGGACAGTGATCTTCAGACTCTGGGCCCGAATCGCTCTCGCTGTCAGTCTGAGAATCTCTCACATGATCCCCAGTTCTTACTGTTCCAAAACATGTCCAAGGCTGGTAGATCCGTTAAATTGGATGATGAGTAGGGTATAGACCAATAAAACAAAGAAATTCAGTCATTGGATCAGTTTCTTACATGTTACAGTGACATCATAGCCCAACACTAGTCATCAGCTTATGATGCATGCATGTATCTATGCGGTGTATCATTCCTCCGTGACAGAACATACAGTTCCACCCAGCTTCTTTAAGCCCAGGGTAACTGAGCAAGGGTTTATCAGGATAGTCTCTTCTAAATGGCGGGAAGCAGTCCGATAAGCCTATTGTATCAGCTCTCAAATATTGTGTTAGGGCTACTAATCCCTGATGGAGAGAGGATACATTGAAAGGGCTTTGTCGGATTAATAGTGTCTGGTTTGACGTTCAGCCGTTAGTGTATTGTCTTGACCATCCTGTACCACTGTACACACCCTTGGCCTCGGTCGCGTGTTACACCCAGCTATGTGTTTCCAATAAACAAACAGGATCTGCGGGGAGGGTGATCAGACTATATAGGCGCATTAAACCTTGCATCTAATTCCGCCTATAACTACCCCACCTGACAGCATAGCTGTCCTCGTGTCCTCATGCTGCTAATGTTGGCAGCACATAGATTTTCTCTGCATGATAATGGCCTCTTCCAGTAAACTCACTGCGCTTCTGCTTACTGCAGTCTGCCACCTAGTCATTTAGTGATGTAACCTGTCCAGCAGCTTTCAGGTTCATCAGGCTTCTAATTGGAGTCAAAACTCGGTTAATTGCATAGAGTTATCCTCCCTTTCTCGTTTTGGAGATATATTATTTCTGGTAGTTCACTATGACTGCTCAATGCGTTTTTCTCACTGTAGATCGCAGTTAGAGAATGACTACAGGAGGAGGACTTTCTATCTGGTGGCGTCTCTATATCTACGCTCTACATGGATATTTCACGGAGATAGGTATGACGCTTACATGTAGATATGAATTTGGGAAAGAGCTAACCCTAAACTTACTGCCAATCCAGTGAGATTTTTTTTCATCGGTGCAATTTTTGTGGGGGATGGCTATTAAATTTAGTGTATTATGGCACTACTCTGCACTGTCTATAGCCCAATACACTGACTTTTATTGTATTTTTCATCATATATGATAACTTGTGACACACTTATCATGATATCAGCACATGGTCACCTCTTTCTTAGCCAGGTCCGCCATCAGTACTCTGCGGTTAAAGCTACCGGGTATATGAGTCATCATGGTATTGGCCCCGCCCTAACCTCTTGATATCTCCACTGTAGGTTTTACAGCCGCCTGGGAGTTTGTAGTAACTTATAAATGGACACTAATGGGTACCACTTCTGTATGGACTATACCCATATATGGTATAAGCGGGCTAATTGTGGAGCAGCTCTATCTTAGGCTAACAGAGTATCGTGTACCTTTGGCGCTTCGCGGAGTAGTGTATGTTCTGTGGACTTATTGCTGGGAGTTCTCAACAGGTACGCTATTTTCATATTGTTCCATATGGGTACTTGCTCCTTTTCCTAGACAGACTTTCTAAACCTCAGACCTGCTTGAATGCAGTAGAAACTGTATGAGAATTATCCCTGAAGCGCTCACATGTGTAAGGAGGGCTTAGTGAATAGTGCACTGAACTTGAAACTGGGGCTCCTGGTAATTCCCGGTTTCGGCACCACAAATCATTCTGTTGGATAAAGAAATCTGTTCGTTGTGTAACCTGCACTATTGGGCAGTCAAGTGCAAGTCCCTCTAGAAACGCTCAGTCAAAGACTCAATAGGCCAATTTCTGCATACCCTTACCACTAATCAGAAAATGAAAGAAGACTTGCGTAGCATGGTCGAGGTTTATACTCTGAATATAACCATATTAAGCCAGTCCCTATAGTGACTGACCTGCCCTCGCTATCCCCGTACCTGTTGTGACTCCAGTAAAACTCCTTACAGGGGCTAGTTCGTCGCCCTCGGCTCTGTCCTGAGCTAATACTATGTGATAAACCAGCTAATCTACCAGTGGCCTGGTCATGACAGTACTGACCTGGTTACGTAACTCATACATTCCATACCATGTCTCAGTTTACCGCTTGCCTTCTAGTCGTGTGCCAGAAATTGTTTTGAGTTTTCCATTGCCAGCACAAGATGTACATACCCACCCCACTATTCAGTTTAGCCATCCCTATAAAAAAACTTCTGTAAGCTTGCTTTTGTCATTCAGCATGTATTAGACATGCCAGTTTTCTGGTCCTTGTCCTTCACTTAGGTAATATCGAGCATGTGCATGTCTCATGTATTCGGACACTTCGGCCTATTAGCTTGTTGTTTCCTAAGCGACCGGACTCAATACTGGTCCCATAGGCGGATAACTTTGTCTACCTTCCCGTTTGTAGGTTATCTTCTTCGGTTGTTTGGTGCGTGTCCATGGAATTATGAGGCGTATGAGTGGGATTTCCTCGGTTTGATATGTCTGGAGTATGCACCCCTCTGGTATCTTGCCTCACTAGCCTATGATAGAATTTTATTACACTATACACTTCATCTACAGTGGAAACCCGCTCGAACTGTGGGTAGATCAAAATCCCAATAGGCAGTATCACATTATTTTATAACTTAAGCGACTGTGTCAATCTTTTGAGTTTTATGGTTTTCATAGTCATATCATAGAATCAAAATCTGTCCATTTTACAATCACAGGTAGTCAATTCCGTCTTGATGACAAAAAGTGCTAGTTTTCAATGCAAAGTATTACTCATGATTTATTTGAATCCCATAATGTGATGTTCAATTTTTGTTAGTCCTTTTGTTTTGTGCACACTTGTACATCAATTATAAAGTCAAAGCAGTGTTTGTTCTCTTCTTTGTATCAAGTTCGATCACCCTTAGGCGTTAGCTATTATAACCTGTGCTATGATCGTGATAGGAACAATAAAGTTAGGACTACACTGTACGTACCCCCTCACTTCCGGCTGCCTTGTGGCCGAAGAAATAAAATTCTATCATTCGCTGTTACTCTGGCCACACTGAAAATACTTTGAGATCGTGCATCAGTCCGAGACTATTAGAAAATGGCTAACTACACATCAAGGAGATGGCTCGGTTAACAAAGCAACGATATATACATGTACTTATATAACCAAATCTGATACTTGGGATATGGATGATGTGATAGCTAAGTAGACAGCGCGCAGGGCTTCATGGTTCAGTTCGATCATCAGTTTGTCTTTCGCTCTCATCTGATTTGTACCGCGATGTTAAATAGCAAATTCCTACCTCAGAAATCTTTTCTATGGGGCACTTTATGGACTATCTCGAAGTACTCTTCTCTGTGTGGGGGAATATTGTGGGCCATTCTGGAAATAACCCATTGCACGACTTAATGATGCTATTAACCATGTAAAGGAAGAGGGTGATAGTTCTATCTTATAATTTTATTGTAACACACGCAAACAAAATAGTTATTAAATCTCAAAGAAAACATTATCATATCAGAAAGATGTAACAGTGTTCAATTGCAGAGTCGATAAGAAAAGGCCATGCGCGTAATAAATTAAATATATAGGACAACATTTTCAGTGATAATTCTTTTACTGCACAAAGCGTTGCATAGTGTTTTGTGACCCGCATAAGAATGTTTGGTCGAGAAAAATTCATAAGAAAGAATATCACAATAGTCAAAACGTCGGTGATGATCACGATGAGGGTTTCTGTTATGATTGTCATGACGATAGTATGCCGTGTCGAGGCTGTTATTCTTTCAGTTCGCCAGAAATCTGACTGAGAGCGGATGGGGAAGATATCACCATCATGATAAGTGCCACCATCTATAATACACAAAATAATCGGGGTAAAGTGGGACTACATGTTACTGGCTTCTAGCAATATTGGATGGATAGTATGAGCAATTTTACAAATGGTTTAGATGTAAGACAAGAGTGTGTGAGCGGGATAGCTCAGTGGTGAAAGCACTGGGCTTGCAATCCTGATAACCTCGGTTTAGATTCAGGTTACGTGGGCCACCATGTGAGTATGAGCTCCTCACACCTATCCTAGCTCCTACCGCTCCAATAAGCCTCGGGCTTAGGTCCGCTAAATAGGATGGCCAAGTGGCCGAGTAATTTTGAGAGGAACAAAATTGAATGTGAGATTTAGTTGTCTTTTTTACCCGAAGTCAAACAGTTCAGATAGTTATTTGAAACTAATTTATATAAATATTCTATGCAAGGCGGGAATTCTTTATCTAACACCTAGATCAGATTTAATAGGAAATCAGATAGATTTAAAGATTTACATGTAAGTGCCTATATAATCTTCTGTAACAAGTCACTGCTGTATCGTAGACTTAGACTTACCGAGTCACATTCCTGCTGAATCGGAGCACTAACTGGCTGGATAGTTTCCCAGGAGTTTGTCACAAGGAGGTCTTTCCTGAGAACAGAAGAAATGTTGTCATACAAAAGTTTCCTGACTGATGGCTCAAGGGTTGTCATGGAGTGGTACGAGCTGAAATTATGTGAAGCGCTAGTATTGGCAGTGGGAACTTAGCATGGTCAGAGGCTCTAGCCACTAACCTATGTCCCACTATATGACCAAATTTTATATGCTATATAGTGGGCACTACCCATTGGAGCTAAGGCCACCCAGTGAAATATGTCGTATGTCACTGGGCCACCTACCCACAGTCTACCTACAGCAAATCGAAAGTAAACCATTTTTTTATCTTAAAAGCGAATCTCTGTGGCTGTCATCATTGGATTACTGTTATGCGCACCGCTACTCCACAAGGTTTTTATAAGCATGCCACCTTCTGAGTAACTTTGGAGCTAGAGTATGGCAGAAGCTTCTGATAAATTTTGCAGGGAATAAAAAGAAGAACTTCTCCTGCTGTTGAGGTATACTTACAAGGTAATAGCGGCTGTGAAGCGGTTAGTATAAGACTCCGTCTCGTACAGAGCGAGCATGTCAGTGTCTTTGCGAGAGATATAACCCATGGTAAGTTGTAGCGGTACGGTAATAACCTAAGCTGAACTGTGTGATCTCTTTGCAGATTAGAAAGCTGTTGTGATTTTTTTCACTCGAGCCCATCGCTTTTATACAGAAATCCGCTACCAGTGTCCGGGTTGTGTAACATAATTAGATATGTTGCTATGGCTACCTTCCCATTATAAGGTATATGTGTTATGGATTAACAGAAAATGCCGATTCAGTTTGTTCACCCATGATGACAATGCTATGTCGTCAGCTGATTGTGTCATAGAATATCTTGTAGCTCGCTCGTCAATGGATGGCGCTCTGGGAATAGCTGCCGTCGCAGTGGAGCGCTCTCTGGTGAGCAGATGCGTTAAAAAATACAAGTGCTGTCAGCCGAAAAGCATACTCGTGATATCGCGATCTATAAGTATTAAATTGAAATAGGGTGTATTTTGGTGTTTATTTATCTCATGCAAGATGAAGAGTTATTTTCATTATGGTAATGAAAGAATTCTGATGAATTCATCAGAATATACATGCCACTTTCTGCACTTTATTAATGAAATTGAGGTAGCCGGCTGGTTCCATGGAGGTGAGCTGGACCTGTAATCGCATGGCTAGTTCCATGGAGGTGAGCTGGACCTGCAATCGCATAAATGTCGGAAACTGTATATAGCTTTTTCGGTTCTCAGGTGCACCAAGGATCAACAAGGTCATGGACCAGACTTTAGAAAATCATAATATCAGATAAATGATCATTAGGAGACTTTCTGCTTGCACCCGCGCGCTCCATAGAGAAGGTAACTCTATGGAAGGGCTTCCTTTATTTAACATTGAGATCCGAAACCAATGAGAGTGTTGCGAGAGACAAAGGTTTTGCCTGAACTGCGAATCGATCCCGGGAAGTCGCGTCCAAAGCCCAGTTTGCTATCCACTAGGCTATCGCTTCACCCGCAACTGCTCATCAAAAGAAATATTATTTGTGAATATGATCGTAAGGACATTCAATTCCAAATTCCTTGGGCCAGGGTGATTTGACAGGCAGGCTTATTATGAGATAGATGTGATGGTTAAGAGGTGGCTTGTTGATAAATACTGGTAGAAATTCACCGCACATTTATCACAAGGAAATGCCCATAAAGTGACTCTTCGTTTTTCAGCACCCAATTCATCCCTAAGCAGGTAAGTATAAATTACATCTACTTTTTCTTTAAACATTTGGCGCTTTACATTTAGAGTCATCAAGCGACAAGAACTTATATTTTTTCACTCTCACATTTCCACTACCACAAAGGGATTCGGGTTTTATATGAAGCCCTCATTTAAAAATGTCTGCTCCCCTTCGTTTTGTGAAAGGGGCGGTGGCTGAGTGCATGGTCAAAGTCTTCGTCTCTTGGCACTGCAGCTATCAGGTTTAATACAGGTTATGTGCGCGATTTTTCACTTCGGCATTTCCACTAACGCGTACCAAGAGTCGTGTTCTATGAGGTGCTTAGTTAGAAAGATCTGCTCTTTTTTATAAACTTGTTTACAAAAATCTATTCCTGTTTATTCAAAACCAAGGGGCGAGTTTCCTATTTAAAATCACAAAGTTTTTATTCTGCTTCAGGGCATCACTAATGGCTTGTTTTCAGGATGGTCGAAGGTTTGCCTCGTAGAGGCAGTCACCCAGTATTACAACACAAGTGCGCTATAATTGAGGATGGCCCCGCTAAAAATAGCTCCCAATAGCTAGTCTATCATGTAGACAAAACACTAGGAAGAAAGCTAGTCATTTATTATAACGAACAAAAACCTATGACTTCACAGACTAGCATACTTATCCCATAGGAGCAAATGTTATCAATTAAAAATGACTTTTTTTACAATTGTTTCACGAATGCATTCCATCATCGCAGCTACTACACACGTCATTTTGTTTTGTACTGGGATGACATGCAGGCGTATTAGATTATTGAGCAAACCGGAATGACCGATGCATCCGTAAACCTACACCAAAACAAGCTATACGCCATATGCCATCATGGGGTTAATATTATTTTATTATTTAACTTCTCTGCGTATGCCTTTTTGCAACTGTCTTTTAACCCACACGAAAATGGCTTGTTCTATGTGGTAGGCAAACTCTCTACCCCTATGGTTTTCTTTTTGTCCTGGCTCTAGAATGCAATAATTTTGGCCTGTTTTCTGGTGGCCTTGGTAAATTTATTAGGCAGCTGATTTCGAAAACACATCAAAACACAAGCGCACAAATTTGCTTCACAGTTTCATGGTTACTGTAGAGTGTTGTAGATGAAATTGCCAATGTGTTATGCAACAACCCATAAGCCAGCAGTGAACTTTAAAGTTGGATACATGTATCTTGTTTTCCATCTCAAATTTGTTAGCGTTCTGTTGCGACGATAGCCATCAGCAAGGTTTCAAAGCCACACTTCCATTTATTCCTACTCTATAATGCGATAGTAAAGGCTATCAACTACCATCATAGCTTTAGTAGCCTCTGCGGAAGTCACTCTATGCATAGTATTCTTCTCTGAGCAAATAAGATTAACCTTTCTAACCCGCTGATAGATAAACAACAGCTGGTTTGTGGCTAATGTTTTGCAAAGTGATAGTAAATTGTGTACTAGGCACGTACACAGAGCCACCTGATGCATCGATATACAACTGGTGTCTGTCACACACCCTATCACTGGTACGTTTTGGTGTGAGTATGTCATGTGATCTATTGTAATTCATACCTATCTGAGATAAGATAAAAATATCATTTTAGAGTTATGACATGCGGCTAAGAAGACAAGACAGAGGCCGGACTTTAGCATGACGACCGAGACCGGAAAACCCGATGGTAATCGAATTTACCATCGCAGTAACTCAGCTCAAGGTGGAGGGCTTCCTAGGAATCCATCCTTCCATAGGAGAGCCTCGTTACAGGCCTCATATAAAGGTCAGAGAAGACAGGAAGCTGGAATCGGTGCTGTAAACTTCGTCAGGAGTACATCAGTAACTGATACATCTACCCTTGCTGTGCTGCGTTCGTTCACTCGCTCGCAATGGTTGACGCTAGCAACTCAGAATATACTGATATTTTGCTCCACGATGGCCTACTCTCTTCTCAGCCCATTCTTTCCAGATGAAGCTGATAAAAAAGACGCCAGTCCATTTATGGTCGGACTTATTTTTGGAATTTATGAGCTCGTCATATTTATACTCTCACCGATATATGGCATGACGGTAAGTTCATCACTTTATATTGTCGTCTTTCATGGCTTTATCATTGCTGGGTCTCTTACAAGATGTCTTTTCCATTATGGTAAAGCTGCTGGGTTAGATGATTGCTTTTTTCACCAGTTACAATAATTTGCATGACCATGACTGGGTCAGTATTAATGCTCCACCTCATAGTGAGACTTGTTTTTTTTGGAGCTATAGGATCAGTGTAGGTTATGGAAAGATCCTTTTCGGTGAGATCCTTATCCCCTTATTCTTGTTTGGGACATACTGCCCTATATACTGTATATACAAGGCAACTTCCCTACATTAGTGATGTCTATTGTTGCTATCCTAGTCTAGTCAATAGTCTGTTCAAGCAACTATTACATTTTACTCCATTTTGTCTAGCGCCTCTGCCAAGTGAGCTGCGAAAACCTGAAATTTAGTGGCTTGATGTCCGTCTATATGAGTGGGCCTGTAATTTTATAATTCCGCTCACTCGGAGAGTTCTCAAAGAATTTCAGCTGACAGATGAAAGTCTACACAGGGTGAAAATTGAAACCAGTTCATATGTTTTCAAATCTTTGACCTTAAGATAAGGTCACACACACACA
>Ga0224511_10000722_pt1 | contig 17244 bp, 19 predicted proteins | sample SF_May12_sed_USG_2_FD_169988 | JGI IMG/M metagenome (GOLD analysis project Ga0224511, IMG submission 169988) | Sediment microbial communities from San Francisco Bay, California, United States - SF_May12_sed_USGS_8_1 | ecosystem: Environmental > Aquatic > Marine > Sediment | place: USA...
AATCGTAACTAATATCGTATGGCTAAGAAACGCTATCAATTGTTTTTGAGTGGAATTCACACAGGAAAAACTAAAGGAAAACACGATTATCATATTGAGATTTCTCAGAGAAACAAAGATAAAGAATTCTACATCATTGATTGAATTTCATAATCCTATCTACGATTATGAAAAATTAAATCACACACGAATTATTCATAAGTTATAACAATTACGGTGAAATTCAATTTTCATCAATCCTTATCTTCTAATTCTTTTGTTCAAGAATAATGAAAACAGCAAAACCAAAAACATTTGCAATTGGTGCAATACTTGCAACAATAATGATGGTTTCTGTAGGTTCTCTGCATTTAGAGAACAATACAGTATCAGCCCAACAAAATCTTTCAAGTAATGATGAAAGATTAATTTCGGTTACAGGTATTGCAATGACTTCAATAGATCCTGACTTGCTTGTAGTGACTTTTGGAGTTGAAACTCAGGAAGAAACTGCCAAGCAGGCACTTGACACAAATTCAAAAACCATGAATGCCATTGTTAAAGCAATCCAATCAACAAAAATCGTAGAGGATGAAATAAGCACATCTAGATTTAACATTCATCCTGTCTATGAGGGACATGAGGATCCTCTAACAAAAAGATGGAAGCAGGAACTTGTAGGTTATCAGGTCACAAACACCATAACCGTTGAAACTTCCAAATTGGATTTAGCAGCCGATATAATTGATCGTGCAGTAACTTCTGGTGCAAACAGGGTGGATAACATATCATTTACACTGTCTCCTGAAAAACATGAGCAGATCAAAGATGAATTAATTGAGAAGGCTATATTGAATGCAAAAACTAAAGCTGAAAATGCATTAGAACCTCTTGACTATTCCATTATCGGTGTAAAGGCAATCTCTTTGTCAGAATTTGGAATTCCTTCACCTCCAATGCCGATGTTTGATATGGCATATGATGAAGGCTTTGCAATGAAGTCATCTAGAACTCCAGTATTTTCATCTGATCAGGATGTCAGTACAACTGCAAATGTGGTATTCATCATAGAAAGTATTAGATAGACATTATCTGTTTTTTCTCTTTTTTATTTTTAAATAGAAATTAAACTTAGAACATAAATTTCATAGTCTTATTGTGGATTATGAGATAAACTCAACCGCACGAGATCTTAAAACTATCAACGGTTAGTTGTTTGGTGACATCTCCAATACAATCTTAATTAAAGAAATTCAGTATTTAGATCTCATTGATGATTCCTACGTTTATTTTATAGATCAAGAGTTCATTTCTAAATTATTGAATAATACATGGAAATGCTATAGATGTGATCTAAGCTTCAAAGAGAACAATATTGCCATTTTATACAAATCAACAGTAAATCATCTGTAGAACAAATTAAGGGAATTTAGTAGTAATTTTTAATAAATGACAATCTTTGTGATTACTTATGAATAGATTTTTATTTTTGGTTCCATTATTGTTTATGGTTGGAGTTGGTCACGCATATGCCGAACCTCTGGATTTGATTTCAACAGAAATTTTAGAATTTAATGACAATGCTACAACTATTCAAGTGTCTTGGAATCAAGATGCAACTATCTCTCAATACGAAATAGGTTGTGTAAGTTGTTCTCCAAACATCTCTGAAACCACAACTGAGAATAGTATCGTTCTGGGAGATCTTACATCAATAGGAGAAAAATCTATCATAATGCTTTACATTATTGCATATAATTCTGAGAATGAGATAATTCACGCAAAGCAAATTTTCGTGGAATCAAAGTAATTTTAAAAAGCAATATTGTTCAAAACTCATTGATTTTATTGGTTGTTTAGATATCATCTCGTAAGGGTTAAGTTTGTGTTTAATGGCAAAGTCGTTGCGGGAGTCGCCCAGCCTGGTCAAAGGCGTAGGGCTTAGGACCCTATCTCTTAGGAGTTCGTGGGTTCAAATCCCACCTCCCGCACCATTTTGATTTCTGTGAATGATTAATAATAAGAAAATCCTCATCAAACAAAGTTATGAAAAAAACAGTGGTAGGAATTACAGTGGTAGGCAAAGATAGAGAAGGAATTGTAGCTGCATTTACTAATTTTGCATTTGCAAGAGGGGGAAACATCGAGAAAGTGAACCAAAATGTAATCAAAGGTCTTTTTGGAATGTATCTAGAAGTATCATTCACAAAATCACTTAATGTGAAAGAATTTGATTCAGAGATTCAAATCTTGGGTAAAAAAGAAAAGATGGACGTAAGCACACATCATGAAACTAATTCACAGAAAAACATCGCAATATTTGTAACAAAGGAACCATTATGTCTTGAGACTATTCTTAAAAATGCAGAATCTCTTAAAGGAAAAATATCAGTGATTGTAGGTACAGAAGATACATTAGAGTCATTTGCAAAGAAGGAAAATATTCCATTTGTTTCATTAGAAGAGAAAAATCAGGAGAAAGCAGAAGAGAGAATTATTCATATCTGTAAAAAATACAACATTGATTTGATTATACTTGCAAGATACATGAGGATTCTTAGCCCCAACTTTGTTTGGAGATATCCAAATAGAATCATCAACATTCATCCATCATTATTACCTGCATTTCCAGGTGCATTAGCATACGCTCAGGCATTTGAAAGAGGTACAAAAATTGTTGGTGTGACCTCACATTACGTTACAGAAAATTTGGATCAGGGACCAATAATATTTCAAGATTCTTTCAAGGTAGATCCTAATGATACGCTTGAAAAAATAAAAGTAAAAGGACAAAAACTCGAAGCAGACACACTACTTAAAGCAACAAAAATGCATCTAGAAAATAAACTTGAAGTTCGTTGGAGAAAGGTTCACATTAAATCTAAGTGAATTAAATGGTAGAAATCAAATCTCAGTTCGATCCAAATCTTAGAAAATTAATTTTAAAGAAAAAACAGATTGCAGTAATTCCAGTGGGATCAATTGAGCAACACGGTCCACATTTGCCAGTATCAACTGATACAGACATTGTAACAGAAGTTGCAAAAAGAATCTCAGAAAAAAATGGATTTTTTATACTTCCAACCATTACTTATGGAGTTTCATTTGAGCATGCACCATTTTTCAATCTAAGTATTAGAGAATCAACTTTACGTGCAGTTCTTTCTGATTTGTGTATATCATTATTATCAAATGGTATCAAAATAGTTTTCATAATTAATGGGCATCATGGAAATCTAAAACCAATAAAAAATATAGATGTCAAACTAAAAAAACTCTCAAAAAACAAGCTTGAGGTTTTCCCGTTATCTTATTGGCATTTTATGAAAAGAGATTTTGATCATGCAGGATTTGTTGAAACATCACTAATGCTTGCAATCTCAAAAAATATTAAAATGAATTTTGCTAAAAAAGGACTAATTACAAACAAGATGACCAAGCAACAAATCCAAAAACTTGGAAAACTAGCAAATCAATCATTTCCAAAAGCTACTAAAAATGGAATTTGGGGAGATCCAACAAAAGCTACAAAGAAAGATGGACAAACAATTTTAGCTGAAATCATCGATAATCTATCAAAAAGGTGTCAAACTTGCCTTACTGGGCACGAATCATAATTTTACCAATGGAAATTTAATATAACGCCTTGATATCCAAGTCAATAAGTGATTATAGATGTCCGTTGATATGGCAGTAAAGGTATTGGATGAGAGTATCAATCAAGTCGTATTGATAAAGCTCAAAGGAAACAAAACCATTAGAGGCATGCTTCTAGGTTTTGACCAACACATGAACCTGCTACTCGATTCTTCAGAGGAAATTCCTGCTGAAGGCGAGTCTAAAAGCCTTGGAAGCATTGTAGTTAGAGGGGACAATGTCGTTATGATTTCACCTCCACCAGCACAACATTAGGTGATCTAGATGACTAAAGGCACAACTTCTATGGGTGGTTTTACAAAGAAAAAAGTTCACATAAGATGTAGACGATGTGGTAAAAACTCACTTCATAAACGTCATCACCAATGCGCAAGTTGTGGATTCCCAGAGGCTAAACGCAGAAAGTATTCTTGGATTAAATGGTACACATAGATGCAAGAAATTGCTTTAATTCTTAGTTCATTAGCCGGTGTCGCTACTGCCGCTGCGGTACGAAAAATGCCAAGAGATAAAAATCAGCTACTTAGTCTTGGTGCCAGTTCACATATTAAAAGTCAAATGAATTCTCTAAAAATTGAAAAAGACATTCTCACCAAAACTATTTCAAGACTATATCAAGCAGACACAGAATTTGCTAAAATTCAAAAAGACAAATTACTACTAAAATATCAACATCAATTAGGAATTGTTTTAGCTAAGATAGAAAAACTTGAACAAGCAAGCAAGCATCCAGACTTGGGTCCAGTTGGAGATGGTCTGATTACTTTAATGGATCAAAAACTATCAAAACTAGATGAACGATTGTATGAGTTATCATCAAAGATTGTAACTTCCAAGGTTGAGACAAAAGATAAAGAGATCAAGAAAGAGGTAAAACAGAATATTCCAGAGTCTTTCAAAAATACATTCAACTTTGATATACCAAAAAAAACAGATCCAAAAACAATTGAAACCCCTGCAATGAGATCTAAATCATTTGAATTAACTACATTAACAAACATTTCAAGAAATGAACCAAAGTTCCCACTATTTGAAAAAGAAGAAAAACAAGTTATCAAACAAATGCCACAACCAAGAGTAATGCAAACCGAACTAATCAAGCCTAAAGAAGAGATAGTGGAAAAAATTATTCAGCCAAAACCCAAAGTTGAAGATAAAACTGAGATTATCCAATCAGTTGCACCAAAACCAGAAGTAAGTCTTGAAACTAAGCCAGATATTAACAAAGAAGTAGCAAAAATTACAGAACATAAGGCATTACCAGAACCAGAAAAGCCAAAGACTACAACATTAGACGATGACTTTGATGATGATACTGATGATTTAGATAAAATCAAAGGAAATATCATGAGAGTTTTATCAAAGCTTGATCAGGCAGAGGTAGAGTGATTGTCCTACGATAATGCCATTGTGGCATTGTCAAATGATGCATTAAAATTAGTTAAAGATAATTACATCATTGGATTAGGCAGTGGAAGAGCAGCCACTACACTTGTAAAATCACTTGGAAAATTAATCGAACTTAAAAATTACAACATTATAGGAATTCCAACATCTTTGCAAATCAAATTGATTGCGGAAAAAGTAGGCATTACGCTTGTAGAAGCTGATCAAGTTAATCATATCGATATTGTATTTGACGGAGCAGATCAAATTAACTCTCAAAAATATGTAATCAAAGGTGGAGGTGGTGCGCTATTGCGAGAAAATATTTTGTTTAGTCTTGCAAAAAAAGTTATCATCATGGCAGACAGTACAAAATTTGTAAAAAATTTCACTAGAAGCGTACCAGTAGAAGTTCATCCACTAGCAAGAAACTCCGCAGTTAGATCAATTGAAAAGCTAGGAGGAAAGACAGAATTACGCTCACTTGATAGAGGATACCCATTCTTTACAGAAAATGGCAATATAATTTTAGATTGTGATTTTGGAACAATAAAAAATCCCAAAACTCTTACTCAAAAAATTAAACAAATTACAGGAGTTTTAGAGTCAGGTATTTTCCTGAGAAAACCAGATATAATTTACAGAGCCAAAACAGGCGGTAAATTTGACATTCTCAAATAGAGAATAACTAGCAATTTTGTATTTTATACAATTGTCAATAAATGACATAATGTCATAAATATGACAACATTAAAATATTAAAAACCTCAAAATCTCTACAATGCAAATTACAACTTTTCAGTCAGAGGATATTCAATCAAAACCCAAATCAGAAAGGCAAGTCACATATTTTTGCAGATTATGCAGACAATACAAAATAAAAACAAGAAAAGCTCACCTACAGAATTATCATAATGCAAACAGAGATACTGTAACTAAAAGAAGCAATAATGATCTAGTGAAGGTAATTTTTATAGAATCAAAATGATTTTAAAAAATATAAAAAAATTATTGTGCAGAGACTGATTTTTTGTCTGTAGTTTTGTTGGTTTTAATTTGGGCAGTATAATATCTAATACATCATCTATGGGCTTTACCTTTGCTTGTACAGAAACTACTTTTTCAGAGAGTGGAAGTTTTCTGAAATAAGAAACTGGCCACATTCCTTTCTAAGATAGTTCTTTTTTATCTTCAGATTCTTCTTTGTGTTCTGCAGAGACTTCTATGGAGTTATCAGTTACATTAGCTTGATATCTTTTTTCCGAACCCATGGAACATTCATCTTTACTCGAAATTGCTTGCCCTCATCAATAGTATCACATGAAGTTTCTTACATATTTGAAAACCTAGACATGAAGGTTGTGGGGAATGATTTTTCAAGATCTCTTCTAAAATGGGTAAATGTTTTATCCATTTCTTCCCAACTAGAATGCCACAGAGATATTCCATGTGATTCTGTTTTCGGTATTTTTAGTACCATAACAGATTATTTGTTTCATATTACTTAATCTATAAATTTGATTCTCAATATTAAATCTAAAGTTGCACATAAAATTTTGTTCTAGTTATTTTTTGCCAAATTTTCCCAATAAGGGAACAAAGACATAATGTGACTCGTTTTTAATTTCAATAATTCCTTTTCTAGTCTTTTGTAACAGTACTAATGATTGGGAAGAGTCACCTACTGGCGCAATTAATAATCCACCATCTGCTAATTGATCAAGTAATGGCAAAGGAATTTCAGTACAAGCTGCAGTAATCATTATTCTATCATATGGTGAGGCTTTAGAATATCCAATGCTGCCATCACTCAAAATTATATGAACATTGTTTATTCCTAGTTTTTCTAAATTTTCATGTGCAAACTTTACAAGTTCTGGTTTAATTTCAACAGAATAGACAATTCCTTGGCCTACCAAATAGGAAAGAATCGCAGTTTGCCATCCAGAGCCAGTACCAATCTCAAGTACTTTTTGTCCTTGTCTAACATCTAGCCACTCAGTCATTCTCGAAACTACTGCAGGTTGAGAAATTGTTTGATTTTTTTTGATTGGGAGTGGTTCATTGTAATACGCATAGTCTAATTCAGATGACGGAACAAATTCATGTCTCGGGATATTTCTAAACGCATCTTCTACTTTTTTATCGTTAAGGAATCTAGAATTTTTTAAATAATTAACCAAGTCATTTAATGCAATTTGGTATTTTTTTTCAATTTGTTTTTTTCTCAATTAATTTGATTAGTATTTTTTATAATTAAAACACTCAGTAAATTCTTCTAAATGATTTTAGATTCAGGGTTTTATTTCAGAACTATCATGTCTTATAGAATTCATGAATTCTGGATGTTCTAACATCAATATGATCATTTGTTGGCGTAAATCTTCATCATCCATTATTACACCAAGCATAGGTCCCATCAATCGTTCTGACATTTGTCCCATGTGTGATGGGTTTTTTATCATAAGCCTATGCATATCAGTACTTATTCCAGAAGAAACCCACATCTGATGCATTAAATCCATCATTCTGTCTGAATGTACAAATCCCATAGAATGAGAACCAGAATGCATCTGATAATTTGGACACCATAAACATGCAATACCATGCATTTCAGAGTTTGCCATAGAGTGATGAACTGAATCCATCCACGCCGAATGCATTTTCAGAGATTTTTCCATGTTAGGATGATTTTTCATTGTTTCAATCATTTTTTCACGTAATTGTGGATCACTGGTCATTGGACCCAAAATGTTTTTCATCAATTCAGGATTCTCTTTCATTTGAATTACCCAATCGTTCAGGGTCTGCATCATGATGTTAGGATTTTTCTGCATCATCTCATGCCAATGATGCATTAGTTTTTCATTTGCCACCATATTTTGCATGAGTTGATTCATCATCTCAGGGCGTTTATTCATGATTGATGCATCATAATTACCATATCCTCTATCAACTAGTTTGAGATATGTAGAAGGCATCACACATACAGGAGTATGGTCATTTTTTTGTAATAACAAATGATCAGGTTTACATGTAATGATATCAAGATCTGTAAATTTTTTCCATTGGTGATGAGGAGATATATTTTGAGCAAAAGAATTTTCAAGAGACATAGTAAAAATAGTAAAAGATATGAAAAGCATAAAAAACAATTTAAGACTCAACAGAATAACTACGAGTTTTTTTCATAAAAACTAATCGCATAATTTCAGATTAATAATAAAAAATCAATTGATTTTTCTCTCTACTAGCTTGCCATAGCCCAATTTGCCAATAACCTCAAAATTATCAGCAACAATTTCTCCTCGAACAATTGTTTTCACTGGCCATCCTTTTAGATTTCTTCCTTCATATACAATATAATCAGAAAATCCTCCAAACAAATCTGATGTAACCTTTTTTTCTTTTTTTAAATCTATCATAGTAATGTCTGCATCCGAACTTTTTTCAAGCGTTCCTTTTTGGGGATACATCTCAAAGATTTGAGCAGCATTTTGACTTGTGAATTTTACAAATTGTTCAAGTGTTATTCTATTTTGATTTACTCCATCATTAAGTAGTATTGGAAGTACCGTTCCAATTCCTGGAAAACCTGCAAGAGCACCCCATACATCATCTCCACTAAGTTTGAGTTTTAGTTGATTTGCAACATGATCTGTACCAATTGTGTTGATCAGATTGTGCGATAATGCATTCCAAACTGCTTTAGAATCTTCTTCTGATCTTATTGGAGGCATGACTTTCGCAAGATATCCTTGTTGTTTCTCATAAGATAAAGTAAGATAGTGTGGACAGGTTTCGACAAAAATTTTTGTTCCAAGTTTTCTCTCTTCTTCAATTTGTGTTAGTGCTCGTTCAGAACCAATGTGCACAAAGTAAATTACACAGCCATAATCACGTCCAAATTTAGATACAGTTTTGATTGCTTTTGCCTCAAATTCAGGAGAACGACTATCAGACCAGGCATGCAATCCATCTTGTTTTTTCTCTTTTGCGGTTTTAATTCCACATCCACATGATTCATAGTCTTCAGCATGAACTAATACTGGACAGCCAAGGGAAGCAGCTGTTTTTACTGTTTGTTCAACTATTTCATCAGTTACCTCTACCTGATTTGCTACAAGATCAGATGAATCAGGAGGCATATCCATGTATACATGACCAATTTCACCACCTAAATTCATGTAGATTTTAAAAGATGTGATTCCTTTATTCACACAGAAATCCATCTCGTTGATTTGATCTTTAGTAAAAATTGAAGCATGAATCGCATAATCCACATAATGATTCTTAGATGATGCATCAAGCTGGGCTTGCAATGACTTTGTAAATGGATCTCCCAGTCTTAGCATTCTCATCATAGTCGTAATTCCGCCAATTGCTGCGGCATGAGATTCAGTTTTTGCGGCTTCATTAATTGGAGAATAAACACCATAGTGAACATGAGTATCTATTGGACCCGGAACAGAAATCAATCCATTTCCGTTTATTTTGTTATCACATGCAGGAATGTCATGTGTTAATCCAACTATTTTTCCATCATCAATTATGATGTTTTTGTCAACCATTCCTTGAGGAAAAATAACATGCGAGTCAGTAATCACAGTGTCATATGTCATATGAGAGCATATGTTTGCAGTTTATTATGCGTTGAGAAAAAATGTATGGAATGGTATAATTTCCTGTTTCTTATTATTATAACATATACAGTTTCTGTATGTCACATATACGAGACAGCATCAAATGGCGAATTCCTATTTCATAAGAGTAAATTTACAATGAGAACAGGAATCGTTTTCATCTGTAGAATATTCTAAACCACAATTTGAACAAACAACAACATCTACCATGTATGCCTACGTCAAACCATACATAAAAACCTCTACGAATGATTCATCAGTCAGATCTATATACTACATTTCAAGTATTTTCTTATTGACAATTATGTATATTCCAATACGACCATCAAGACAAGAGTCTGATGAAGATGAGATTAATGAATAGATAGTTTGAATTTTTATTAAGTTCATATTTCAAAAAATATTTTAGTAATTTTTATCTCCTAATAACGTGTGAACAATCGTGAATATTCTTTACTAATTTTACCATATTCCTTCTATTATTAGGATTTTGTTAGTTTTCCTAACAATCTCTTGATTATCTTTTGCCACTTGGTAGTCGGGTTTTATCTCCAAAACTCTTTCATAGTCTTTGTATGATTCTTCATACTTTCGAAGCTTGTACAATAACTAAGCCCTATTCATCCAGATCTCAACTTGATCTGATTTTGATTCAATTGCTTTGTCATAGCTTTTGATAGCCTCATCATACATTCCTAATTTACTTGTGATATTCCTTGATTGTACCATGCTTTGTAATCCTCTGACTTGATCTCATCAGTTTTGGCAACTGTCTTTTTCTCAAATTCTTTAGGGTCTTTTTTCGATTCAAGCCAAGAGAAGAATTTCAATTGGATTAACGTGTAATGGCACGAATAAAAATTGTTTTACACCTATCATATCTTAGCATTAACAACATCAATTAGATTCTTGTGACTAATAATATCGCATAATGACACATTTAGCAATCAAGGGATACACAGAAAATTGAGAGTTTAGCATAGGAAATTATCGATCTGTTCCAATCGATTTATTTAAAACGAATGATTGTGAATAAATTTCAATGGTTTTCAGAAAATGCATCTATTGTGATAGTGAATTTGAAGAGATATTCAACAAAAGGGTATGTTCAACAAAATGCGCAGTTGAGGTTTTACATAATCAAATCTTCAACTGATTACCATTTTTTAGAATTTTATCCAACAATTTTTGAAAAATTACTTCAGTTGCATAAACTATAAAGTTGCAAATATTACCGCAATTAGTTCATACAGATCCACAAAGAAGAACTAACAGATATCAATGATGAGAGATATTCTGGCTAACTTAATTAAATAGATTCAAATCTGAATTTTTATGAACTGGAAAAAATCGCTTGTTGAAAGATTAGGAAATCAATGTAGAGTTTGTAATCAAAATGATATTGAAAAATTAGACATAGATTTTATCAATGGTCAAGAATACCTTGAGGATCAATATTTTGAGAATAAAGATGAAATGTATGTTTGGTTTGTCTTGCATTTTAAGGAAGAATCTGAATATTTACAATCTATTTGTATTGACTGTAAATCAAAAAAGAGGGAGGATAAATCAATCCCATTATCAAAATTAGAGGAATTTTACTTTACGCCAAGAGCAATGGATAATCAAGAAATTATGAGATGGATGGACAAAAAAGCTGAAGAACTTCTAGTATTTCTAAGAGAAAACAAACAGTTTGTTTCAATAGAAAGAAGACTAGAGAGACATTATGGAGATTTGAGAGATAAATTTACAGAGATTGATAGAAACATCGCATTAATTGAATATGAAAAAAAGTGGTTGCCAAAGAGATTTGCAGATGTAATTGAACAAGACCTAAACGAAAATCCAGAGATTAAGAGTTTAGTGGAAAAACATCATAGACCAAAAATTCCAGATACGGGCCACTAGTAAAAAATTTACTCATATGGATGATATTTAGAACAAAAATTCTAAATTCAATAGAAAATAAAAACAATTTAGTTAATTAAACATATTGAGAATATTATTCATTTAGAATCATAATAAATCAATACAATGATAATTATGATTGTCCATTTAGGTCAAATTTATTGAGAAAATGAATAAAAGCGCAACTCTAAGAGATAGTTCATTGGGCCGGTGATTTAGGGGTATAATGCCTCGTTCGCAACGAGGATGTCGAGGGTTCGATTCTCTCCCGGTCCACCAAAACTTTTGAAACTAATTTAACAGCAGTTTGATTGTAAATTTAATTATTATTCAATGTCATCAGAAATAGTTTTTCTTTGCTTTTTTTGTTAAAATATGAAGAGTAATTTTAAATCCAGAAATTAGACCAAATTTACATGTCATTGACCAGAAAAATACTCTACAAAAATCATCTAAGACAAAAATACACTTCCGATGAAGCCAGAATACATAGATTTTCTAAGTCATCTTTCTCGTACCTTAGCATGAAGTTAAGAGATCTTGTTTGATTAAAACATTTCAAATGGATACTATTCTAGAAACCATTATACATAAATAAAAAATATAGTTATCATGGAAGTTTTTGACGGCAAAAAAGCTGCACAAGATTACATGTCAAAACATACTTTAGCATTTTCTACACCGGAATTAACTCTTATGAGATTTGCATTTTGGTTAGGAGATTCAGTACCAGATCCAAAAAATGAAGGAAAAGGAATTCCAAGAATGATGACATATTTGACAGAGCAAGACTTTCAACCGGTCTTAATTGATGATGATAAATACGAACCATCAGGAGCGGTTAGAAGTTCAGCAGTTGTAGGAAACGCATACAACGAGATTCAGACAGATGGAAAGTTTTGTTCAGAATGTGGAACCAGTCTATCTGCTACTGCAAAGTTCTGTCCTGAATGTGGTACTACACAATAAGAAAATAATTTTTCAACTAATTTTATATTTTAGTGCCACACTTTGTACAAAATTTTGCATTGGCTCTTAATATAGATCCACATGAAGAACATCCATTGCCTTCATTTTGCGGAACAGTTTGTCTTGGCATCAATGAGGGATCAGGTGATGGTAAAGTTCCAACATCACCAAATGCTTCTTGTGCAGACACGATACCTGGTGGACCTCCACCAACTGGATTTTGTGCAGTTCCTGCTCTTGGTGGCATCCCCATTCCACCTGCCATCATTCCAGGATTTCCCATTCCAGGCATCAATCCGGGAGATTGTGTATTTCCGGTACCTGTACCAAGTGATTTTTTCATTTCAAATATTACTTTGATTGCAAGAAATTCTAATGCAGAATATGCCACTGTGTAATCACCCAATTTTTGAAAGAATTCTTTGTCACTGAGTAGACCTTTTTTGTACATGTTATTTGTATCAAGAAATGATTCATAGTAACCCTGAGATTCATCAAACAAACTTTGTAGTTTATCAAATAACATGTTTAGAGTGTCTACTTCACCAAATGACATATTCACACTCAATTTTTGGAATATTAATTACTTTAGGATCAAAAAAGAGGAAAACGTGTTCGAGTTTATTGAAGTGCTCTATCAATCATATTTTTGTATGATTCTTTAGAAGCTGCACCTACTTGTTGGCTAACTATTTCACCTTTGTTAAGGAGGATTAAGGTTGGGATACTAAAGACATTGTATTTAGATGCCAATTCATTGGCTTCATCAACATTAACCTTGACAAATTTTACTTTGCCATCATAGTCATTAGCCAATTCTTCAACTACTGGACCTACCATTCTACATGGACCACACCATTCGGCCCAAAAGTCTACAAATACAGGGATGTCAGAGTTTATCACATCGATTTCCCATGATTTTGCATCTGAAATTTGAGTAATTCCCATTGTAATCATATTGAATTAAACATACCTAAAAACGTTCACCAGAATTTACACCATATTTTTTGTTGTAGAATAAAATTTGATATATACTTAAATGACGTTTTGACAAAACCCAGACATGAGTTCAGAACTTAGATTAAAGAAGTTACGAGGTTCTGGTGGTTATGTTATGGCCACAGTTACAGATGAACAGCAGATGAAAGGCAACCTAGGTGGGCCAGATCTGTTTTTGGCGCCAATCGGAAGGTTAGAAGCTGAAAAAATTACTAAACATTTTTGCAATACCTGTGAAAAAGAATTTGAAGGTTCTCCAAAAATAGAATTTGAAAATCCCAATGAAGAGGTTGCAGAAAATCTCATCCTATATGAAAAAGGACAATACATTTGTAATTCCTGTAATGCATCAATAGCAGAATATAGAGAATTCAGAAAACAAGATGAAGCTGGCGATGTTGGAGTTGCAAAACCATTAGAACCTGCAGTTGAAAATGCACCACAAGTTGTAGAATCTGAAATGCAAGTTACACAAGAAACAGTAACACAACCAGGTCCAGCGACATCTGTCAGTTCAATTGAAGGAAGAGGAGTATATGATGAAAATGCTAACAAGGTTGGAACTGCAAAACAAGTGGGAATTGATTCTACACAATCAATGGTTCTAGTTGTTACTAAAAATGATGGTACTGAAGGCAGCATCCCATGGAGCAATATCAAAAAGATTGGAGAAGTAATTCTTTTGGGAAATCCTGAAGAAGTATCTCAGCCTGGAAAATGCTCTAATTGTGGTTTTGGGAATAAAGATGGTTCCAAATTCTGTGAAGAATGTGGAACGAAGATCTAGTTAGTAAATTTAATCAATGACACTAAGGCGATAATATAATTGGCAAAAAGATCCATCTCTAAAGGAGTCATTAAGGATATAATCATTGTTGGTGTTGGAGTTTTAGTTATTTGGATAGGATTACAAGTTGCTTTTGGAACACAAAATCCATTTTATGTCGTTGCAAGTGGAAGTATGATTCCAGTTTTACAAGTATACGATGTATTAGTAGTACAAGGACATGAACCATTTGAAGATATTGAAATAGGAGACATTATTGTATTTAATCGGCCATCTGATCACAATCGAGTGATTGTGCATAGAGTTGCATCGATTATTGATGAGGATCCCAAAACAATTAGAACAAAAGGGGATGCAAATCCTGCATCCATTCCTGGAACCGATTTTCCAATTACTGAAGAAGAATACATTGGAAAAGTAGCGTATACCATTCCACAAGTTGGATATGTTACACAGTTGTTAAAACCACCAATCAACTATGTCATTATTGCAGTTGTCATAGGCATCATGGTTGTTAAACAGATGACAAAAAAGAAAAGTGAAAAAGAACTCACGTTCACTGATCCATTAGATTCAGAAAATGATGATATCAGTAAGGAATTGTCAGATATGGATAAAATAGAAAAAGATATAGAATATTCTGAACATGCGAAAAAATTAGAAGATATAGAAAAAGATGCTGAAGACACAGACAAATCTATTGAAGGAAGGAAAAAAGATACAAAAGAGAAAGAATGAGTCAGATTTGTTAAAATTCAGACAAACAGGTTCACATATGCCTTAGAACAAAGCAATAGATCGTCCTGTTTGTTTGGTAGTATTATTAAATCAAATTTACTAAAAAAGGATCCTCAGAAATTATCAGTTTCAAGAGTAGAATCATTTATGACATGATTTAACCAATTCTACTATTCATTCTCGCCAACAATTACAGACATGGAAAGAATCTTGTTTTCAGAGAAGCAGTAAAGATTGGAATAACTCCATTGCTGTCATCATTATAGATTTTATCATTTGTTGATTGAGTCAGAGGTTATCGTAGGCATATTTTGATGAATCTTGACAGGTATGTTGCAGTGTCTTCAATGTTGTCACGTAGAATTAAAAAGATTGGATTTAAAAAAAGTCTAGAGAACAGATTCTTTTGTTTTGAAGACTCGATTAAAATATTCAGAATGCTCATGTAGTTCTTCAATATCATTTTTAATTCCTGCAAGATTCTTTGCTAGATTCTTTTTGTATCCTACTTGCATCTGTCTTTGAATCTGTATTCTTTGTGCTTGAGGAGAACCTGCACCATGCATAGATTCTGTCAGATAACCAACTGCATTTCTACCAAGAGTCATGTTTTCAATTAATCTTAATATTCTCATTCTATTTTCGACATCAACACCCTTTCTTCCTGCTAGGTATTTTTTTAGTAGTGGTCCTGCTTCTGGATGTCTAAAGTCTTTTTCAGAGGGAAGTGTTACTACTAGACCACCTGCAATGTCTTGTGCAAGTCTACTAATTTCATATGGGAATCGAGTAACATTATGTTTACAAACTTGAGCAAGCATATCATCATTTAGATACACACCAGATTTCATCTTATGTCCTTGATGTGAGGATGCAATGCCTGCTGCAAAAATGGTCTCATTAAGATGAGTCATTTCAATAATTTTGTCTTTGATATGAGATACCTTTGGAACTCCATTGTAATCTGCGATTGTTGCTGCAGCACCTATTAGCACATCTCCAAGCCCTGTTTTACAAACATAACTACGTCTATGATAACATGTAAAACGTTCTACTAACATAGATGCAAATTCATATTCTCCATTCATGAAAACTTTATCCCATGGAATAAACACTCTATCTAGAATAATTAGTGCTTCTTGTCCACCAAATTTTGCATTACCATCATCAATGTCACCTTCTTCCATACTTCGAGTATCACAAGACTGTCTACCATAAATGTAAGTGACACCTTTTGCATCAGCAGGAATTGCTCCAACTATTGCCCAATCTTTATCATTTTCTGTTAGTCTAATTGTGGGCATCAAAAGAATCCAATGTGAGTTAATGCAACCAGTTTGGTGTGCTTTTGCACCAGAAACATAGATTCCTTTTTCATCTTTATCTACAATTCTTGTAAATAGATCTGGATCATCTTGTTCAGCAGGTCCTTTACTTCTATCTCCTTTAGGATCAGTCATAGCACCACCGATTACTAGATTTTCTTTTTGAACCATTTTTACAAATTCTAAAAATCTTTTATGATAATCTGTTCCATGTTTCTCATCAATTTCAAATGTAGTAGAGTGTAAAGAATTCATTGCGTCCATTCCAACACATCTCTGGAAACATGTTCCAGTATTTTGCCCTAGTTTTCTTTGCATCTTATTTTGTAAAACCAAATCTTGTGCACTTTCTGCAATGTGTAAAAATCGGTTAACCTTCAATCCAGTAAGAGATGAATTTGCAGAAGCTAGTTCTTCTTCACGTACTGCAAGATCATAAGTTTCAGCAACTGCATTTATTGAGGGTCTAATCATGGGGTGATCTACTGGTTCTTGTACAAGTTCACCAAACAGGTAAATTTTGAGATCTCTACCCCTGAGACTTTCAATGTAATCATTACCTGTCCTAATCGTCTTCAAGACATTTGCCATCTAATACTATTGGTTTTGATGTTGTATAAATATTCTAGAACTGCACGAGTAAATTTTAGGAATGAATTGCGATCAGAGTCCAATTCTGACATCAAGAATACGACAACCTTTGCCCTTTTCCATAACAAGGACCGGATTCATGTCTAATTCTTTAATTTCTTTAAAGTCAGAAACTAGTTGAGACAATCTCTGAATGCATTCAGAGAGTTTTGCAATATCAGATGGTTTCTCACCTCTAACACCTTGTAGTAGTTTTTGA
>Ga0224511_10000723_pt1 | contig 17244 bp, 13 predicted proteins | sample SF_May12_sed_USG_2_FD_169988 | JGI IMG/M metagenome (GOLD analysis project Ga0224511, IMG submission 169988) | Sediment microbial communities from San Francisco Bay, California, United States - SF_May12_sed_USGS_8_1 | ecosystem: Environmental > Aquatic > Marine > Sediment | place: USA...
TTTCCACTCCATTTTTGGGGGGTAAGACATTCGTCTCAAGCGTCCGGTTCGAGGCGGACCAGACGTCCAAATGGAGTGAAAAAGCACCTTAAGTGGCACGGCATGGCGTATCAATTGAGCGGCTGATTAACCCCTGGGGTTTATCCATACCACGCAGTGTCATTCTTACTTGTAGATATATTGACTCTTTTAGACAGAAAAGACACAGATGTTCCTACATCACCAACGAGAACAAGAAAGTATCTACCTGAAGGGAGCCGTAATGCCTTTACTGAAGAGTCTACTTACTTTTCTAACGCCCAGAGTCCAGCTATTACCCCTCCTTTCAGTATACGTAGCCGACGGCTTACTCAACTGGGTATCAGGACATCAAGTAATAGGCTTTTACTGACGTCTCATATTTTATCTGTACCATCCATTAATCGATCAGTGGTGGCATCCAGATCGAATGAGAGATTGTCAGTACCGGCAACAGCCATTCTGCATACACCAGCGAGATCAAGGACAATGCAATCGAAGCGACGTATATCTAAACGAATGTCATACGATTGGAGGAAAGCAAGATGGTCTCTAGCAAGGTATGTATGACTTTGTACTACGAGAGTTACTGGATTAGTGTTTCAAACCGTGAATAGTAAGATAGGTCGGTGGCTAGAGCGCTTAGTTCAAAATTAAAAGATCCTGGATTCAAGTCAGTCATTGCACTGAGTTTTGCCGGCTACAAGAGGTGAAAAATAGAAAGATTTTATACTGGCTCAACCATTCTCTTGTAGGCAAGCATTCAGGACAACAAGGGCTACAGGAATACACCCGGAAAGAAGGAGAGCCAGTTATAGGGACCGGTCGATTCCCAATGACCGGACGATGGCAGACCTTTTTTTTCCGAAAATAGGCAAGAAACACATCAAAACAACTGCTTGATCTACTTTTATTTAAATCACAAAACTATGTTCACATGTGCGGTGCTCAGCAGCGGAAAGCTTAATATAAATAGATGGCATTGCTACCAGATCAGGTGCAACCTGACACAACCGGTTTAGCTCTATTTTGACAGAAACCAAAAATAAAGCCCCAAAAACCGGGTCTGACTGCTCTTTAATAAAAGGTGTTCAGTTAATGTACACCCAACTCTAGTAGATTATAACTATTCCTGTAGTGATAACTGAAAAACTATACTGCACAATATGATCATAGTACAAGAAGTTCTCAGCTCCTGAGGTTTCCAACGTTTTAAAACACAACAGCATACAAAGCTCACAGTCAAAGAACAGGTGGGGAAAATCTACTTGGCACCAACTAGTTTCTTCAGTCCTTGAGTGCTCATACTCTTGGGTCGCTCCAGTGGCAGACCGAGGGCTCTATCCCAGATAAGAGAGGCTAGTACTCCGAGGGCTCTAGACACACCGAATAGAACAGTGTAGTAATTCATCTCCTTCAGTCCATAGTACTACAACACAAAGATTGTAAAAATTAGGTGAATTCATAGAAAAGATGACAACTCCTACATGCAATGATGTTCCAGATCTTATGAATGTACACAGAGAAAGACCAAAGGATTGTTTGGGTTTTATCATTTGAAAAGTATTATTCATCTTCACATTCATGTACATCAATGAAAGAAGCAAACCATTACACATTTTAGGTCTGGGTGTTGTTGGCGCATTTTAACAGTTTTGCGTGAGACCATCCACTTGGTGATGAATGTCAGTGGGATTGCAACTCCATTCTATGCTCCCTCACTTTCCGGTGGGAATGCAGATAACGTATTGGAACAAGGCCAAACCCAATCAGTAGCCATATCAACACACCTGCAGCAGAACACCACTGTGCGCATCCACGTTTGGCCACGGGTTGGCAGCCTTGCCGTGCTCCTTGAGTACAGCGGGTACCACCTCATAGAGATCGCTGACAAGTTTAAACATTGGGTCATTTGGTAGCCACTTGAGCGCAAACTCTCGTTGCACCATGTAGCGAGGATCTGTCTTACGGAGAACAGCGTGACCGTAGCCGGGAATAACCTGCAACACAATTGGATATGAGCTCAATACAAATCTAAAATCTAGCCTCCACCTTAGAATAAAACTGACCTTATCACATCTAAGACACAGCAAATTGACACAATCAATGAAAGGGGACAGCAGGATGGGCAAGTGGCTCAAGCGCTTGGTTGAGAATAATCATTGGATCCTGGGTTCAACCCCTGGTCAAACCTTGGGTCCCTACGTGATTGCCAGCTCTTAGTGCTTCAGATCAAGACATGGGGTTTGTAGACTATATGATCAGCTGCTGGCTGAGTTGAGCGACAAAAAGTTCAAATATGAAAATTGCTAGAATAAGTTGATACTTCCACCATTTTTTCCTAATTGGTACAGTAAATACCTGCACAGTGTTACTTACTCCGGTCTTGAGAGTCTCCCAGACAAAGTCGTGCAGCTGTTGCTCGGTGAATGTCTCGTGTTCGCTGTGAACCTTCATCAGCCAGGTCAGCACCTCCTGGTTGGCGAGGCCATGCAGTGGCCCAGCCAAACCGTTCATGGCGGCGGCGAAAGACAGATATGGGTCGCTAAGAGCAGAACCCACTAAGTGACATGTGTGGGCGCTTACGTTTCCTCCCTCGTGGTCACTGCAAAGGATACAAAAATCATCAATGGGATGATGGAACACAGAACTAATTACCAAACAATCGAGACATGCAAGATATTAACATCCAATAGCGCTGAGCTTGTGCAGCCAACCCAAAACACTGTGGTACAGGTTTACAAGTTATTGTGTCTAAGTTTAAAAGTCGAAGGCACAGCCTGGTAAGTTTCAGACAAAAGCAAACACCAGTGCAGACTAGACTAATAGAAATATGTATTATAGCAGACTTAATAAGACAAATACACATTTTAGTTAATCAGCCTTTACTATTGAAAACAGCTACTAAATGATAATGGATTGGCTGAGCAGCTCTAAGCACGTTGATATACTTTATCTACCAGTCAGCTGAAACACCCAACCAATCACACGAGATTCAACTCGAAGAGCAAGTTTGTTATTTAGTAGACAATCTGGCAGACAACTGAAGAGAACCATCATACCACCGACCTACTAATTCATCAGAAGCTGAACTGCACCTCACATGTGAGTGACTTAATCAAACACTAGGTTTCATTTTCTAAACTCTTTTCAATCCTGTTGATAGGTTCACACAGGGTTATGCAATTACGAATGGATAGTCTCCTATTTCAGGATTGGTCGGGTATAAATCGGAATCATTGATTAGATACTTCTATAGTATGAGTGGATCATGCCTTTATTACTGCACTATGGGTATGGGGAAGCTGTCGGGTTAGATACTTGTTTTTCACCAGCTAGGGCTTAGCACGGAGCACCAAGTGCAGGTCAGTATCATCACTCCGGTTTTGGGGTCAGTGAACCTATAACCCATGTGTCTCAGCTACTCTTTCTGAGAAGGGCGGGATGGATTTTTAACGGTCGTGGACTAATTTCGACCCCAATTCACAATTTCGGATCTCCATTTTTGTAATGTGATGATCCGAACCCGCAATAGCAATTGTAGCAAGGGGCTTGCTAAAACCCCATCGGCGATGAGACTCGAACGTGCAATCCATAGAATGCAACTTTGTGCTCTTACCAGATGAGCTATCCTGGCCCCATCATGCCTTATGCAGACAATATGGTACATATAGACGCCGCTACTCACGTGTGAATGGTCAAATACATCCTCATCAGCTCAATGAACTGCGGGTTATCGAATCCAAGCATATTACAAAAGTTGGCAGACCAATCGAGATTAGGGTCAATGGCGGCAACCTTTCCGTCAGCGTAAAGATTTCTGTAGATTATGGCAGCGATGGTTGGCAGCTTGGCAATGAGGTTCATGCTATCTTCATAACAGGCCTAAAATGGGGAGTTTTTCAGATCATAGAATGGAGTTCAGTCTTACAGCTCACGCTTCACACTGAATCATTGGGTGCTCTGGTACAGTAGAGCTGGCCCTGGGCATAACCAGCATTTGCCATGCTGAACCGGCCCAGGCAGCAACTTCATTGCATAGTATACAGGTGATAAACAACTGACACTGGGCAAGGAGAACAGAGCAACAGCTGAGGACAAGCACAGAGTCTGCCAGATTCTTTACTCAATGACGTCATGCCAAATGCCATTTGTTCTCACTGAAATAGACATCAACCAGTGCAACTGGGGCGAAAATTCCTGACAAACTGCTTACCTCCCAGTAATCAGACTTTTTCATGCCCTCGCTGTAACCTTTGGCAAAAAGACTCTCCGTGCTCAGGGCATTGCAGGCGGCACTGAGCTGGGCCATCGGGTGCAGAGTGTGTGGGAAGTTGTTCAGCATTGTGACCACATGCGATGGCACATCGGCTCGGTTAGCCCATTCCTGCAATAACATTCATGATATGTATGCGCCGGTAACAGCAGTGTTGATGTCGTGATGATGGAAAACACAAGAATAGTGTTCGCGTTTAGTGACGTGAGTTTATTAACGGCATTAATGGCACTGTTAGACTATCTGATCTTCTGCCAACTTAGCAGCGATCATTTTCATGTCCAGTTTTTCTGACTGACACTGAGGACATGACTATAACCTTTTTCTGTTAAAACTAAGTTAAGGAGTTGTTTTATCGCCTTAATTAACTGGATCAACCAGTTTAAATGGGGGTCCTGGACTGAACCTAACCGATTTAACTAGCCAATAGCCATGGTCTCTTTTTACTTTGGCCTGATCCTTCCAGAAGTGATTTGAAATTGGGAGCAAAATTTAATAGCAACATCAACAATCAGTTGCAGAGATATTTGCTGCAACCAGATTTTTTAGAAGTGGTAGGGTCACAGAGACTGACCAAAATAGTGGAAAGAACCATCAGTTTTGTTTCGTCGGCTGGAAAATTGGACAGTCGGACGGCTTCACAAAGTTCTTTGTCCTCAGACAGTGTCATCAGTGGTGATATAATTCGCGACTGAGAGTGATTGTTATCAGCATTCGGAAATATAGGATACTCTTTGAAAGGATTAGCAGCCAAATGCAACAAGCGTAAAAATAGGCCAAGCAGATATCCCCATCTGTCACCATTTATCATTATGCAATAATTCCGCTGTTGATCTGTAAAAGGGTACTGTTGAGTGAATGACTACACATAACCACATGGCTAACAACCCTGCACCAGTTTGAGATAAGATCGCCTTCTTTTACACTGATATATTGTTTTCAGGCTGGCCCGCCCATGCACGGTGTTCCTCATAAAGAAGCTTACTTCATGGGTAGGCCTCCTTTATATCATGCCATAATACAAATACGAGGAGAAAATAACAAGACAAGCACCTGAACTACCAATTAAACCAAATATTGCTGCTTCTTAATCCAGTGTACTATTTAGTAAGCCACTGTTACATTCCATTATGGTACGTAGTTACAACTCACCCTGCTGAGGGCGTCAGTCTGAGCAGCTGTTGGGACATCACCGGTGACCAGCAGCCAGAAGAGAGCTTCTGGCAGTGGTTCCTCTCCACCCTCAGCTTTAGGCAATTGCTGCTGGCATTCTGGGATGCTGAGCCCGCGAAATCGAATTCCCTCATCAGGGTCGAGTACACTGGTCTCCGTCACCAGTCCCTTCATGCCCCGCATACCGCCGTACATCTGCAGCGAGAGAGAGTGTGTAGGTAGGCCAGAGGGAGGGGTGGGAGATCTATGGGCTGAATGGAGTAGGAAGATAACAGTATTATGGATTAGATGAAGAATAAAGTCTGGTCGCTTCCTTAGAGTATGCGAAGCTACCGGTACCACACAAGCTAAAACAGCATAGACCCAACATCATAGAAGACTGAAAACAGTCCCAAAAGTCGGTTCATTATAGTTTAAATTCAGTTGACCAACATACTCTCTAAGTACGCTTGTATTTGAGGTGTAAGGACACTGTTATAAATAATAAGCCGGCTTAAGCACTGTCCTTACGGGATGATAGATAAGAGTGAATGAAGCTTGGTGATCTCCCTTTCTTATCACCCCCACCTGAGTGATACTGATACTGTTACTATAAGGCATGAGGTCACTCAGATCAGCCTGTATGCATAGTATCTCAGGGACAAAGTTCACAGGGTGCGTGGCACGCTCCGCAACATGTGCTTAATGTATACACCTACAGGTGAAGCATTCCCGATGCATGCCCTGCCAACATTTCATGGTGAAATTGCTATAGCCGGCAGACAGTAGGAGAGGCATGACTTGTTGTTACTGGTTGGGCCCAGGATCCTGCATCACACCGAGGACACACAGTAGATGGCAGGTTGGAATCACCCACCATGTTGATTGTGATCTCGCCGACTTTGGTCTCTCCATACTCCTTTCTAAATTCTGCCACCTCCTTCTGGAACTCTGGGACATGTGATCGCAGAACTTCTTTTAAGTCCTACGGGGGATACATAAATACAGCAAACAGCAACATAAGTTCCATCTGTGGCATCAGCGGGTTAGTGTAGCTTTTCGCTTCAAATCCTTCCATCTAATTGGTGATCAGAAAGAGGTTCCACCAACAACCAAACAATTCTGCAGTGAGTTGTCTTGATTTCCAATACTCTGCTATGCTTTCTATGTCAACGGTGTTTCTTTCAAATTCCCTTAAAGACATGAAATAGCATTTATAGAACTTACTGTGCTGGTAGAGGCCTGTCTTGATGAGATGGAGGCAATTGGCATAAATTGCTGCAACAGAAGAGACAATAATTCAGCTTGCAGTAAAACAGACACGGACTCATCCAACATACATGCAATGTATCGCAATATGAATTTTACTATCATTGTGCCATGCATTGCCTTTTCGGAAAAATGCCAACAAAATATTCAATTTTAATTATCAACTGTCAATCAATCAATCATCGAGCTGCATTTAACTTCAGAATTCTGTTGTTGATATCACCAACAAACCAATCTTTTCACTTTTGCCACCAAATTAACCATCAACAATAACATTCACTTTTGTTTTAGATGTACTCCATCTTTGGTTTGGGACGAGTGTATGATTCTGAGGCGTGAACTATCATGACTGTTGTGTTGGTAATGATTGATTGGCATATTCAATGATTCATTCATCATTGTGTTGCGGTCATGATATCGTAAACATCATTACCATATTAACTTGATATTTAACTGACTAACTGATTAACATGTCTATGGTCGATGTGATGGAACTACGAACTGAAGAAGTGACACCAACCAAGTCCAACCAAGTTGAAGTTTACTTCTAATTTTAGTAAAAATTTTACTTTTAGATTCAATCATTATTTATTTAGTGTAGACGTGGTGAGTTGAAAGAGCGTCACTCACTCACTACTGAGAGTCACTGATCAGTCATTGCACTACCCGGCTAGTGCTAGTCTACTAGTACAGTAGTACTACTACTACTTACAGTTACTAGTACTACACAGTGACAGTACACTCTACAGTCGAGTCAGTCACCAGACCAGTGCTTGTCCTATTCTCAAGAATTTCGGTATGCATCCTTCCTTTCACATGACACTGCTTTTAATGCAGAAACTAGAGATCGTACCTTTGCCAGCTGAGGTAAGCGAAGCGAAAGACGTGATAGAACAACCATTTTGATTAGAAATTTGGTGAAGCTCAGATCACAGCAAGTATGCAAAGGTCTCCAGCCTAAACGGAAGCGGTGTGAGGGCGCAAGCGTGATAGTACCGGCTTTCCAATGACGTTTAATTGGCCAGTTCGTCTATTGACGTACAACGGCGCGAAACAGAGCAGTTGCTCTATTCCCGGTCGAAACCGCATTGCGAGCAAATGAGAAACGATCATACAGTGTAATTGTTTTGGTTTGCATATTTTATTTATGATAATTATTTTTCGTCTTTTACACAATTTACTTAATCTAGCTCACGTACTTCGAAAATACTAAATCGAAATGTTAAGCGTGCAAACGCATTTTGTTTATGAAGGTTTCCGACTCAGTTTGGGTCCAGGACGACTTCGACTTTGAGTGTGCCTCTTCTAATCTAAAATCGCCTTACGTGCAGATACTTCGTGTGTGTTTATGCAAAACCACATAGGTTTGGGTCACTAAACCGCTTCGTGTAATCAGCACCTGTGATATCTCTCAGAATCATGAGTGAGAACTCCGATAGCACGGAGAAGAGTAAAAAGTCTCAGGGTGAAAAGCTGGTGGAAGACAACACCCCGTCAGACGTCGCCTTTCTATACAAATCCATGAGTATGCTATTCTGGCTTCTATCCAGATGGTTTTTAATCTTAAAGTTCGCCGAAAAACCACTCATACGCACGTAAACTGCGCAGATAAGATTGTGTTTACTGGTCGGACTCAGCTGAATTATTTATACTAGATTATTAATTATAATTTATACATTACATTACAAAACATGAAAATTACAATAAAAAGCTATGTTATGAATATGGCTATTCATGGCATAGCTTTTTATTTTATGTTCAATATGATAATAACTTAGTTACCATTAGTACTACTACTAGTATCTACATTTAATTTTAATAGCCTTGTCCTAGTATACGGACCTTATAGTGTTTGATAGTTAATTCGAGGTCACTCTAACTGTATGTGATGCCTCCATCCTTTGGACCTTCTTTATCATTACCCATTTGAATGGGATTAGCATATAAAAGAAAACTCTTATGATAAACAATATTAGCTAGGTAGCTTTGCTATTTATATACTATTGAATATAAATTTAAATCAGAATTTATCAGAAGATTCTCGCTTTGGTTTTAAAATTATAATTCCCTTATATCCTCACTCTTTTAGTCCAGAGAGACCCGAACAAGCGGAGAGTTAAGCCAGTGGAAAAACACTTGATGCAGATTCACTTTGGTATGTCCGATGATGATGAGTCTGATAGCGACTATGAGTTTAAACCGGAAGCTGGAAGTGGCAGTGATGACGGACCTGCAGCAGAAGATGTGGAAAGTAGGTCTTGATAACCTGTCCCGGTATCAAACCCCTGAAAGACCCCTGGAGGATAACTACCCATGAAATGTCGAGTTCGCTAAACCTCTGATCTTTTTGTATTCTATACCCATGGGCCAAAGAGGGAGCGTTTCATTTCACATCTTTTTATATTTTTTTTATCTTTTTATTGTTTGCATTGAGTAACTTGTGCATACTAAAATGATCTCATGCCGCTGGATGCCAGGATACCAGAAATTCCACCCAACAGCGACTATACATTGAGTGTAAGGATGTAGGTTAGCCATTTTCATGGATGAATATACCAGACTTGACTTTTTGCACAACATGCTGCCTACAACGTCAATTTTCTTATCCAGCAGATTCTGACCCCGACTCCGCTGAAGAGAAAGAAGAGGAAGAACTAAGCGACCTTGACATTGAGCCACCAACGATCACAGCTAATCGCCTGACCACACCCAGAGTCTGTTGTGTCTGTATCAGCAGTCACTGGTAAGCCATCACCCGTTACTTAAAAGGATTGTGAAAGTTTCCTATGTAAATTGGATGTCATGCAACAGCAAGCAATCCTCTTAGGCCTTGCTCATATTTTTTTTCAATGTCAATACTCAATACTAGTGAATAATGAACTCTGTATATGCAATCATCACATGGATTTTCCTTGATTCACTCAATCAGACTAGTGTAATTCATCAAAGCACCTGTGGACCGATGGATGCGCTGTCTCACCTTAAATACCCGGCTCAAATTAAACTCAAAAGATTTCCCTAAACAGGCAAGAGTGGGTAACTCCAAAGTCCAAATCCATCACTTGCTAAGCTTGATAAAACACATGTTTTCCATTTCATAGAAAAGGCATGGTCTCTTCTATTATGTAGCGATCACCGAGGAGTTTGTTTCTGTAGTGGTTAGGGGTCAAGGCTCTTTGACTCTGACTGCTGCCAATGTAACAATCCATACATTATACCACAATGATGCTGTTTATGTTCTCAGCGTGGATGATGAAATTGTCGAGTGCGATTCATGCGGTGTGTTGGTGCATGAAGGATGCTATGGCAGCGACCCCACACTCGACGATGACGCGTTGTCGGTGCGCAGCGACACAAGCACTGAGAACCTGGAGCCGTGGTTCTGTGATGCCTGCAAGGCAGGAGTGAAACCGGTTAGTATATAGTAGACGCAGTCCAGCCTTTACTGCACCTACGTATGTAGTTGACTTGTCCAGTTGGCTAATGAATTTTTCGGGTGCATGCTGAATCATTCAAGAATAATTAGCCATACCCCTATTGCCTGTCCACATATAGACCTCCCGCCATGCCCTTTCACTATGTGAAAACATTAGAACAGTCTCGCATAATCTGCACCGTCCACTATACCTGCAGCGTAATATTACAAATTCGAATTAAATCAATACTCAGGGCTAGGCCAGTTAGGGATGTAATTTTTTACCCATTGTGTCATCATTGTTTCTCCGTGTTGTAGTCTTGCGAGCTATGCCCGAACACATTTGGTATTCTGAAGCAGACAGATACCGGCCGATGGGTGCATCTCATCTGCGCTCTGTACGTTCCTGGTGTGGCTTTCGGTAATACACAACGTCTGGATAATGTCACACTGTTGGAGATGCCATATTCTAAATGGGGTGCTAAGGTACACAACAAAATGTCTGCTTCATAATCCACTCACTAGATGCACAAAAGGCAGGCATAGGCGAACATACCCATTTGGTGACCGCAGTGGCTGAAGGTTTAGTTCTTTGGTCCTTGTTAGCTTTTGTAAGTGCGTAAGTGAATAGACTGATGTTCAGAGCTCTTTGGAGCCCTCTCTGAAGGGTCTCTACTGTACCCAACAATAGATTTGTATTTTGAATCATTACACTTTATCATATCTACCATCACTATGTGAGCTACCCAGACTTCAGGTTTTGCAGGTATGTCCTTTCGGATGATAAAATTTGCAAAATATCAAGCATGGCACTCAGCTATTTCTGCAACTGGCTCGCTTCTCTATAGGAGTTCCTTCCCAGTAGTCTGCATTGTGTAATATGAATTTGTGATTGTCTTTGGCAGGAGTGCTGTTTGTGTGAGGATGATAACTTTGCTTACTCCGGAGTCTGCATCGGCTGCGACGCTGGCATGTGTCGGTCATTCTTTCATGTTACTTGGTGAGTGAACCCATGGCTGTATTGCTAATATTGTTGTATCCTTCACTAGCGTCGGTTCGATTTCTTGTGTAACCACTGATTCTTCGTCTTGCTTCAGGTTTGTCAAAAAATAGGACTAACTCATAGAGTTATCCTCCCTCAGTAACTCAGCCGGACTACCTTCCCAATCCATTAGTTTGCCTTGATAGTGTTATCATACATGGAGCTTTTGAGATTCTTCCATGGTGCTAGGAATGCATCTTTTAAAATATAAGCTGGATAAGATTTGATTTTCCGACCTCTGATTCAGTGCGCAGAGGGAAGGTCCTGTGTTCTACCACCGAGCTATCCCGCTATATCTTCCCCGTTTTGATTTTCCGACCTTTGATTCAGTGCTCAGAGGGAAGGTCCTGTGTTCTACCACCGAGTTATCCCGCCATATCTTCCCCTGTGTGATTTTCCGACCTCTGATTCAGTGCGCAGAGAGAAGGCCTGCTATCGGAAGCTAATATAGATGAGGAGATAGCTGATCCCTTCTACGCACACTGTAAGATGCATGGAGACAAACTCGTTACCAAAGGCAAGAAGCGTAACTTTCTGGCCCTGCAGAGTCATGTGAAACAGTTCAAAGAGGACAAGGAGAATCGGCCAATTACAGTGAGTCATGGATTAGCCAATCACAGGCTACGATTGGTGGAAAAGTGATCACCTGGACTGGCTATTCTACTCGGGCGCTGGATCGTTCTATTTAATGCGTCTGCTTAATTCTGACGCATGTCGGGCTGGAAATAGTTGTGAGGAGCTCACACCCACAGCAGTAGTCTACCATGACTAGGACTTGAATTCCGAATGTTTCAATCTTTGGCCGAGTTCTCTAGCCATTGAGCTATCTTTCTATCTCTCAGCCATTCTATGCCATAGGTATTTTAATACCGCAGTATGTATGTACACTACATGTGCCATGATAGTCGGTCATGCTTTTCAAGGTGTGTTACAAACTAACTTTTGTTAAAAAATACATAATGCATAATATGCACCATAATATTTCGGTTTACAGAACCGTGCCAAAAGAAAGTTGGAACGTTGTATGAAGAAGTTTAAAGAAAATGAAGCCAAGCGAGAGGCAGCTTGGGGTAAGTAGTAGTCGATCGACAAGCTGATCTCTTTTAACCAAGAAAACTGTACATAAATGTAAATATTGTCACATTCCCTCTGACCAAAAGAATATACTTGTTTCCAAATGCTAAGTCTATGTGGTATCTGTTGGGCCATTCCGTGATAAAACATTTATCTATGATTGACCTCCAGCCTTGACTATGAACTTCTGCAGTGCATACAGGATATTTGAGGTGCAGTGTAACCGCTATGTCATTCTTTCCAGTTCCACCTCATAAACTACCACGTGCCATATCATCCAGCGCCAGCGCTGTCAGAAGTCTGATGCGGAAGGCAGAGCTGCTAGGCGTTGCATCTGTTGTACCTAAAGCCACCCAGCAAAAGACTGAGATTGTCAAGAAGTCGTTTGTGGCACCAGCACTCACGGTTGAATTCGCCGGATATTTCCATCGTGAGTGAATAATTATGCCGCTTGTGTGATGTGTTCGACTGTCTCTCCCGCTTAGGATTTTTCTTATGGTCATTTAGCGCTTGTCTTATCCGGGAGGGGGATACTTTGGGGATGGAGAATGAATACGTGTGATTTTTTATGAAGCTTTCATTCAAACCTCTGGCAATGTCTAGAGCTCATTTGCGTACCTTCGATCATATTAATGAACCCTATGGTCTGTAACAATGTTTTGTCTTATGAGTAATGTGAAAACATATCGTGGTATTGATTGTTACCGGCAGATTTCTTGTAGTCTTCATACTCCTTTCAATGCTGTGCTGGTTAACCATAATCAATGAACCATGGTGGTCAATGTGTCCATGTGTTTAATTTGTGTCTTTTATTTGTGACCCGACACTTTGGCGCTGTAAATGTTTATTTGTTCTGTCTGTTTTCTAGAACGAAACCACAAGATAGATTCGCTGAAAAAACTGAATAAGGAAGCCCTGGCTCAGAGTAAAATCTTACAAGCTCAGGAGAAGGCAACTAGGCAAAAGATGGAGGAGGTAGCTTATCGATGCATCTCATTTGAGCTCTGCGTGCGCATAGCGAACCCACATAGTATGAAGACCAAGAACCTCATACTCGGTTTATACGAGGTTCATTGAAATAGGCAATAATTTTCTTGTTGACTAAACTAGTTTGTATAGATTACTGACGAATGACGGTTGGCAAAACATCTAATATTCAAGGGGATCTCTCAAATGTCTGTTGCGGGTCAACGGCCCACCGAAAGTTTGTGTAGTTAGCAAACTTGGTGTGAAACTTCAGAGTGACTGAGTGGTGTATCACAAGAAGGAACAGATTGACACGTGTCAATTAAGGGTTAATTTTTTAAAGCAATAATGACAACTAAGGAGTGTTCTTTGGCTGGCTTTGGCATTGAGATGATTTGTTGTTTATGTAAAGATGTGACTCTTCCTAAACATAAAGACACTTGTCTTGGTATGACTTTCAGTTGCGCACTGTTGTGGATGATCTTCACATCAAGCATGAAGAGACTAGACAGGCCGGGATTGGGCTCTGGAATGCTATTATAGCCATCTCGTCTGATAAGGTACTGTGTCATATTTAAAGGTCACTCTGTTTTCTAATAATTCTATGTGAGCACTTGGCCATCGAATCCTATAAATGAGCCCGCTTTGCCTGAGGCTTGCTTGAACGGTAGAAGCTAGGAATTATGTGAGGACCCCATTCTCACCGCCGGTGCTCAACTTGATGATGAATTGAACCCAGGATCTTTCAACCAAGTACACTAGCCGTTGAGCTATCTCGCTTTCCTGTTTGAATTTCACTCTAGTTCAGGGGTGCGTAACCCGTGACTAGCAGGCCAACCTTGACTCAACCACTTATGCCAGTCCGTCCGCTGACCCTTTAGATGCATGGAAATCGCAAAGTTGGCCAATCAAGGCCACCATTTTTGTCTGATCTATTTGTCAGTTTAAATAGGTGTTTTACGTTCTTTTTAGTCATTCTTACAAATTGGTAATTCAGGAGTTAAAACGGCCACCCCATTAAAAGTTTTGCTTCAAATGGCCTGTCACTGAATCCAAAGGTTGCTCACCCATGCCCTAGTTGAACACCCCCATCAATGCAGAGCATTTGGGAAAGTTTGGCATCTTCTTTGAAATGAAAGCTCCTGAACCAGATATCCTTACTCCTTTTTCCGATGAAGTATAGTTGAAGTAGCGTGTTTCTTGCAGAAGAAAATGTGGGACATCCTGACATGATTTGAAGAATGTATACGTGTCATGGGCGCAGATTACTTTGTAGAAGCTGACTGTACCCGCGATTTTTGCCAAGCCATCACAGCGTAAAACTCCGGCTTTGATTCACTCTCATAAAGAGTTATCCTCCCACTGTCATAAGTGTGGAATCTGTAAGCTGGACACCCACCAGCATCAGCTGGCTAAATGTGACCAGTGCGCGCTCCACTACCACCTGGGCTGCCTGGACCCACCACTGACCCGTATGCCCAAGAAGTCTCGCTCCTGCGGATGGTAAGCATGAGACCTCTTTCTCTCTTTGTTATCTAATTAACATTCAATCTTATTTTTTTTCATATCCTGACCAGGGGCTTGTACAAATTGGCCTACTTAGTCTTTGACTCAACACTTCGAAGGGTCTATCATGAGGAGACTTATAGGTAACTGGTCAACGCATTCAGGCTGGGGCTCTTAGTCCCAATCCTGGGATACGGGGTTAGCTCAATGGTAGAGCGCGGGGCTTTCAACCATGAGAGCATGGGTTCCAATCCTGGTCATGCCCGACCCCTGTTGTGAGTATGAGCTCTTCACGTTCTTATCCTGGCTCTTGAAGAAAACCAAGTCTCTATGAGGTGCGGCATTGGTACTGAGCTGCTCGTGGTGTTAAGCCATAGTTGGTGATAAACCTCCAATCCTTATGGTATATTCCAACTCCTGTTATCCAGAATAGGGCAATACTAAGGTGTTAATATTAAGCAGTTTTCAAATATCATGTACGTGCTGTCCAGAGATAATCTTGCTGTCCTACCTTGATTGTGCCTGTGATTCGAATGGACAACCCCCCCCCCCCAGTAGTCTCCTTTCTGGTTAAGGGCTCTATCCAGATCTCACAGTTGTGTCTATTCTAGCAGGGGCTCTATCTGGGTTTCACGCTTGCCTACTGACTCATTATTTGTATTGCAGGGTCTGTTCTATTTGTGACCACCAGAACAGTAAAGCGCCCGAGACGGAAGGTCAGCAAATAAATGTGGACGCTCCAATGCGATTAAGAAATGTCATAAAGCAGAGAGTTGCGTACACACCACCCGAACTGCAGCTGTTTGTAGAGAGAGATAGGGTTAGTCGTCTTTATCCAAAGGCCTCTGGTCGATATCAGATATGCCTACAGGTCTAACATGCGCTGAATGAATTCTGTGATAACTTTGTAGCCTTTGGTTTTCTTATGCAAAAGCCTCTGGTAAATATGGTAACTAATTGCACTACTACCGACCCCTTCCCATAATTTTTAGGAATCAGAATTTTTATGTCTGCCAGTACTCTTTGGAGCAGCCACAGGTTGATGATTGGAATAAACAACCAGTGTCCAACTAATTGTGGGTTCTAATTCCAGAAACGTCATTTGTGATGACAGGATAGGCATCCGACCTTTGGCGCCACTAGTCACGAAACCCGCTGTAAAGGCTTTGTTATTATTGCTGCCAGTATAGGCAGTGTTTACTAATGCTGTACATACAATACAAGTGTGATGCAACTTGACTTCTTACCTTTTGCCTTCAGGACCTGAATGCCGCAAAACGAAAGCACTTGCCGCCAAGGAAACGAGTAAGACCAAAGAAAGTCTCATCTCTTGCAAAGCCGGCGTCTCCTGTTGTGGGTCGTCCACGTGGCCCTGGCCGTCCTCGTCGGCCACGTCCCCTCAAAAAGCCAGCCACAGCGATGGAATTAAACCTGACAAGTGACCAACCTGAGCTGAAGATTAGACGAATCTCACCCTCACCAGAATCACAGATTGAGGAGACTGCGGCGTCAGTGGATACAAAGAAAGAAGCTAAACCAGATTCCCCCTCCAAGGTATGAGGGTGTCTGACAGCATGGCCATTGGGGATTGGTGGGGAGAGGCATGAGTCACCAAATGTGTGCTATTAAAGGTCTTATGACCCTGTCAATGTAAAAGGTGTGAATGATTCAAAATATTTTTATTTGTTATATTTGATTAATTTGATTGGTTGTTGAGTTGGACAACCGGGTCAGCTCAGACTCATTTAGTCTATGGGAGACAGACGCTCGGGCGTCCAAGCCAGAGTGGACGAGGCTTTTTCAGTCCATTTCGGGGGGTCGGTAGTCTGTTTCCAGCGTCCGATTCGAGGTGAATCGAACGCCCGATGGAATGCAAAAAGCACCCTAATTCTACAGTCTGAGTTCTGGTCTGCTTTCAGAATACTGAGACCTTGGTAGCAGAGGAACACTCGGATGTAAAGTCAGAAGAGACTAAGTCGGGGCCTCCAAGCCTTCCATCCCCTCCCACCACACCTCAGAAAGTGGGTAGGAGACCAAAAGTGCTGGAGACAGGAATGTGTGCACCCTGCAACTTATCCTGTAATGGCGCTGATGCCGTGAGGTCAGTGCAGCCTGCTGGTAAAGGTTATCATGATCGGGAAAAAGTTAAATAGGTTCAGGTATAATAGGCAACAGGGAGCATCCCTAGCGGGTGTCAGTATCAATGCTCTGGACACCACATAGTGCTTATAATAAGATTTTTTTTGTTTTGAGCTAGGATTACAATGACGAGCTCATACTCACAATGGGTGCCTGTCGTGATTGGGATATCTACTCAGGCTCTCATGGTTGTGAGCCCAGCCTTTTACTACCACTAAGCCACAGTACATTTAGCCCCTAAAGTTGTCTGCATGGTTAAGAACTCCGGCTTTGATTCACTCTCATAAAGAGTTATCCTCCCACTGTCATAAGTGTGGAATCTGTAAGCTGGACACCCACCAGCATCAGCTGGCTAAATGTGACCAGTGCGCGCTCCACTACCACCTG
>Ga0224511_10000724_pt1 | contig 17242 bp, 2 predicted proteins | sample SF_May12_sed_USG_2_FD_169988 | JGI IMG/M metagenome (GOLD analysis project Ga0224511, IMG submission 169988) | Sediment microbial communities from San Francisco Bay, California, United States - SF_May12_sed_USGS_8_1 | ecosystem: Environmental > Aquatic > Marine > Sediment | place: USA...
AATAAAATACATTATATATATCACAGTCAACATTTTAAAAACATATTATAAATATTAATAACATTTATCACAAATGTATTACTTAAATAAAAATGATCAAATATTTAAAATATCACAACTTACAATTTTAAAAATGGATCTATGACTACAATGATGCCAGATACATGTACATTAAATACAAGGATAGCACAAAAATGACCCCGCTTCAAACATTTCATTCAGAGAATGGTGCCCATATGTTCGTCCAACAAGATCTAGCTACCTATACCGCGATATGTTAAAATTGCGCCAATAAGAGTAATTTCTGTCAGGTCCCGTAAGGAATCCGTTGACTGATGATTGTTGCGAAGAGGCATATAATTGCAGTCGACACTGTGTTATTTGATGCTGTCGTTTTAAAGGGATTACTCATGGGGGTTCTATATCTACATTAACTTAGGAATCCTACCAGTATGCACTGAGCCGTGACATGACACAAGCTGCATAAGGATTTTCTGGTGCTTCTGTCATGTATGGTAGGCCAGTTAATGGATAAATGATGTATACATATATTGATTTTGGTATCACTCACACATTTCAACTAAATTCAATCTAACATTAATTTAACCCATTATCCTTACACATGCTTGGAGAAGAAATCAGTACTGAAGAGCCTATCCATATCTACTTCAGTATACCTTTAATGTCATGTTTCTCAAGGGACAGTATAAATAGAGGTGACCATTGAGTAACCCTTCAAGCATATCGTGTTGTTCTATTGTTTTTCTTCTTGGTTGTTGAATTAGATGTCCGATTGTTTGTGTAAAGAAAGTGTCGATTCTAAACTCGTGTGTATGAAGCTAAAGAACAAGGAATATTTTCCTATATTTACAATTATCAACGAACCAAGTCCTAACGGCTAGCTAATTTGGTAAAGTGCAGTGGCGCGTTTCTTTAGGATTGGGGCTATAACCTAGCTAAACTAGAGATAGGTATTAAAGCTAGCAGTCTATGAAACGCTTCCGTCAAGCGTCTTTAAGTTTATTGAAAATATGGGTTGTCGAATTGACTAGTGACTCAGGTGACCGTTATTTAGATAAGAATTAGAGATGACTAGTGACTAAGCTGACTATTATTTAGATAAGAAGTAGAGATGACTAGTGGCTTAGCTGACAACTATTTTGATATGTAGTCGAGTTGACCAATGACTTAGCTAACTTTTTTTTATATCCATTCGAGTTTACCTGTGGCTAAGCTAACCATTATTTTGATATGCAGTCGAGTAGGCAAGCGGCTCATCTGACCATGCATTCGAGATTACCAGTGGCTTAACTGACTTTTTTGGCTTGCCGTTCTCGGCAAGCCAGTATTGTTTTGAAAAGGTATTCCCGGTTTGAATTTTCCCTGCCCTCTATTTTATGCATGCTAATTGCCCGAATGGAGATGGGAACCAGTCGAGTTTCGGGCGATTCCGATATTTTTACGTAAACTACCGAACATTTGCTAGACAGTAATGGCCGAGTTGTTCCGATTATGATGATGTAATGCTATTTTTAGCGGAATGTTTATAAATAACTACCGACATCAATGTTACTTTAACTTCAAATAAAATGTTTCCTATGCACGGACCCTATGGTTTTAATACTTGAGTGTCACATACGGAATAATTATCAGTATCGCATCTTCACAATATGGCAAGCCATTCCTTTTAAAAGGAAATTTTATTATACGTAGTCGAGTTAACCGATGGCTTAGCTGACTACTAATTGACTTATCGACAGCCCGCCCAAAATGGCGTCTTGACGGACCAGCTTTGTTGGGCTATCTATTGTTTTCACTTGTCAATCATACCTATGCAAATCGCTATTACTATCACCTAGTCCGATAATTGGTCAGTAATATTATAATGAAGCGTTATGGCTTCCATGTTATAATAAGTATTCAGGCACGCAATGCGTAAATCATGAAGACCAGGACAGGAGGGTTGGCTGTCAATAGGTCAATTCAATAGACGATCGAATAGACTGCTATTATGATAGTTGGTAATAACATGATTTCCATTTGGAGTACAAACACACAACACAAAAATACACGTAATTCAGATACACGTTTATTGAAAGCTATATGGTTACATTTGCAGAAATAAGTAAACTAAACTAGTACATTATTAAGCCTTAATAATAATACTAGTAGTATTTTTAACACATGACATGAAAACATAATGTTATTATAATATTCCTTGTATTTCATTGTACATTTATAAGCTATAAATGACATCAACATATTGTAAGGAAACAATCATAAACATAGTTACATAAATAAAAATACGCTATTGCTTGTAAAAGTATAAAAATACACAGTGACTGTAATTTAATATACACTTATATGCGCAATTATGTCGTTATAAACATATTGTAGGAACCAGGTTTTCAATGCCTGCACATCAACTACATACACACTAAATTTCAAAACGTTACCCCATTCTTAACTTGGGTTTTTTAGCCTTTTCCCCCCGTTTTTCTTAAAAACCCATTTTGACCTGATAAGCCTGCAATTAAATCAAATGTTCATTTTCTTATAAATAACACTGCATTCAAATTTATCAAAGTTCGTGTATCTAAACTAAAAATAGCAAACATCGATTTTCAATTTTAGTAAAGTAACTTTGATCTTGACCTGAAAAGTCCCTTATCTATTTCGAAACGAATTTTGCACATAAACTACATTTAACTTCTATAATCAAGCGGACAATGTGCTTGCATATGGTAAACATCAACAACATTGATCATGACCCAACTGGGCCAAAGGTAGGTCGTCATGAAATTTTGCTATATTGAAGTTTCAGCACGATTAGTTTATTTCAACATAAGTTATTGACCGGAAACACTTTATGCTATTTTTAGAAGCAGTGACCTTGACCATGACCGACTAGCCCCAAATATATTAGAAGGCTACATCGTTGTGCAATCTTGCTATATCCAATATTTCAGTAAAATTGGTATATGCAAACAAAAGTTATTGACAGCAAAACACTCTTTTCGCCACCCCTCAGATTAAAAGCCCACCCGCCCACTATAGCCCACTATAACTTTTAGTTTTGTTAAAACCTGGTAAAGATAACAGTAGTGCAATGGATTTACATATTTACAGCTTGGTAGAGATTTTACAAACCCTTTTTTATTAAAATATAAGCTATTTTAAAACGACCCACCGCACCGCTTTTCTTAATTTTTTATGTTTTATTTTATAAACAAGATTGAAAATTTTCATTCTATTCATATTAAAGGGAGCTTTTATGATGTAATATTATCTCCCTTTAATTTAATTAAAGCAAAAATAGGTTACTTCCATTTAAAAATAACTTTCTATGTTTGAAAAGTATAAGCATAATACATATAACCTTTAAATGAGAAAATTCTTGTTTATATTTTAATTAAAATACAAATGTGTATCCTTCGTAGTCCATTACACAACTATTACCTTAAACGGAACATTATACAGTGTTTTCAACATGCACATATAAACAATATTACATCAACATATGGTAAGAACAAAATAAACATAATAAACTTCATTTCAACATAAATGTACATTTATATAAGGCAATATTACATCAATTTATTGTATACCAGAACCGGTCTAACCGGGTAATCCTTCCTGAATAGGTTTTGGGCACGAATGAGTAGTTCGTCCATACACGGTTTACCAAATTCGGCATACAAAATGTATTATAAGTTTTAAGTCAGTATATTTCATACTCCTTGAGTTACAATTTGGACAACAACAAGTGTGCATAATAACTAAGACAAGCTACCCAAAAGTTATGAAGCAGATAGTTAATCTATCTACATACAAGAAAGCCCAGAGGGCACCGGAACGCTCACCTGAGACAGAAGCTTTTAAAAAGTTCCCTTTTTTATCGCTTTATGTACAACAGGCGACACCTGGGAGGTCTAAATTTGAAGGCTAAAGCTTTAAAATCTAAAAGTAGGTCAAAGGGTCAAGTTTAATGTTATAAAATGTCAAAGTTCAATTCCACAAACTAAGTTAAACAAGTGGTCTAAATTTGAAGGCCTTAGCTTTACTAGTATACACAATAATTGTCTAAGATTTGACCTAATATTTTACCCTTCATGACTTATATTCGAACTTGGCCTAGACACTGTAAAGACGAACATTCTGACCAAGTTTCATAAAAATCCTGTCACAAATGTGGCCTGTAGAGTGTTAACAAGAATTTTCTAAGATTTGACCTGGTGACCTACTTGTTCATCCAACATGACCCATTTTCAAACTTATTCTAGAAATTGCTAAGACAAACAATCTGATCAAGTTTCATTAAAATCGGGTCGCAAATCTGGCCGCTAGAGTGTAAACAAGAATTTCCTTAGATTTGACCTAGTGAACTAGTTTTTGACAAGATGTCCTAGATATTGTCAAGCCAAACATTCTGATCAAGTTTCATCAAAATCTGGTTGTAAAAGTGGTCTCTAGGGTGTAAAAAGAGTTTCCTAAGATTTGACATGGTGACCTAGTTTTTAACCCAACATGACTCATTTTCGCACTTGGCCTAGACATTGTCAAAACAAACATACTGACTAAGTTTCATAAAATCGTATCACAAATGTGGTCTCTACAGTGTAAACATCAAATGTTAACGGACGACGGACGACGAACGACGGACGTCAACGGACGACGGACAACCACTGACCACAATAGCTCACCATGAGCACTAGCTAACAAAGTATCTTGATAATACATTTTGTAGTTTCAATGGTATGTCCTATAGAAAGTTTATAAAGTAAAACAAACAACAGAGGGCAATAACACCAAAATTAGGCAAAGCAGAGTTACAGTTTTTATGCACTGCACTTCACTTCTACTCTCCTATTTACATTAAACGGCAATACTTAAACATCTGAACATTATACACTTCATTTTAGTATTAATTCATATGAGGCAACATTACATTATCACAATGTTAAAAAGAACATAATACATGTACAATACAGTAAAATAGGGATTTATATAAAGCATTATTTACATCAACATATTGTAAGAAACAATTAACAATATACAGTTGTTTTCAACATACATCTATACAACACACTAGCAAATCCAGGGGGGATTGGCGCATTTGGTGCGCGCCCCCCTAGCGGCCGCGGACCTATTATGTTTTATGTCCCAAACAGTAAACAATTTCAACTAGAAATTTGGCCAAAACATGCTGAATAATGAATTATACCCAAACACTTTCAATACCCCCCCCCCTTAGGGCAAACCTTGGACCCGCCACTGCTATGCAATATATGGCAAACAATAGACATAATACATTGCATTTCATTTTTTATATAAGGCAATATTATACAATACATTGTAGTTCAATATGCATTGTTATAATTCATATGAGAAAAAAAAGGAAATCACTTAGGAAGCATAGTCTGCTAAGACTAATAGCAGCCTTGGTTTTTCATTGAAGCTTCTCATTAATGGTAATACAAGATGCCACACCACTGACTTCCAATAGCGCATGCGCGGAACTCTACTTTCATATGCATAACCAACATACAATCAAACATAAAGAGGATTAGAAAAATATAACATAACAATGATTTACATATGTAGTATGGGCGACATTTTGCAGCCGCCACACAAGAACTTAACACCAATTGTACATTGTATTAGGTTTAAACATCTGATACGTCACCATGATATCGACATAATATTAGAAACAATGAATGTAAACTTCAAACGTAGCGTTGTTCTCTCTTCCTCTGTCTGTAAAAATGTCTATCGAAAATCATGTCGATGTTCAGAAGTCAATCGAACCAGTGCCTAAGGACAATGTACATAAAATAATGCATAAATAAAAGATGTGGTTCAGGTTACCTCGCCCGACTATACAGTAGGAATGACAGCGATCCTATTGTTTATCAAGCTGTCAGATTGACCTTACATATCAGGTCAAATGTAAACTGTCTAAACTGTGTAAAGCCGATTAAATTCTGAGCTAACATATCTATCTTTTTAATGCATTTATTTTATGTAAGTTCATTGTGCATCAAACATCCACTGTGTTGACGATCACACAATGCCTCAAACGTCCACTGTTTTAATGATGACACAGTGCCTCAAATGTCTACTGTGTTAATGATCACACAATGCCTCAAACTTCTACTGTGTTAATGATCACAGAATGCATCAAACGTCCACTGTGTTAATGATTACACAATGCGTCAACGTTCACTGTGTTATTGATTACAGAATGTATCAAATGTCCGCTGTGACTTCAGAATACGCCAACTCTTCTTCGTTATGATGCTTCCGTTGAAGAAATATTGTTGAACAAAGCACACACTATTATAATATGTGCAAAATCAGTTCACACTGTGTATTGAGAAATATCTCACGCGTAACTTGTTACATCTTTGAAAGGTGATTCCTGACTACTTGCATAGCCTGTGTACAATATCCATTCTTTCACACAAATGCAGCTCATTAGTACCAGATCTAGTTCACATTTAGTTTAACCAAACTATGCTATTTCAATAGAAACATTCTTTTCTTTGTGCAAAATTATAAAGTGTTCTGTTACATCAAGTGAAATTTTGCACACTTGGTCTGTGTGTTCGGGTCAGGGTGAGTTTTATGAGGAATCTCACATGCAGCTACCATCCACTGTTTGAAAGCTAAAAAGATTATAATTCGGCGGTGGGCAGTTTTGTTGGCAGTTTAAACAACCACCATTATCTTCTTTTCTATTTATTTTTTCATTTGCAAAAAGTGAATGACACACTAGATTCATTATCAACCCCAAAGACAGTCTGGAGCTTCAGGCATGTTGACTGTTGAATGCGTTCGTTGACACGCTTGATCTGATCCACTGGGCTAATGCTACATTTTGTTATGACGTAATGCTTGACATTATGCGTTGTCTGTTCCAGACGCTCTACCAGACACAGCATGACTTCTACTGGCACTGTTACTTTGCATAGATCTACACAAGTGACATTCGATGGAAGCTGAAGATCTCCCACGTCCATGTTATATAGTTTGACTGTTTGCAACTGTGAGAGGTGATGAAGAAAGTCTTCCCTCGTCACTGTTACTTCATCCAGTTCAATGGTGGTGACACTGCTGGGGAGCTGCAGCTGGAGGTCTCCCAGGTCTATTTTACATAGTCGGACTGTTTGCAACTGTTTGATGCGGAGAAGAAAGTCTTCCCTCGTCACTGTTACACCAATCAGGTCAATGGTGGTGACACTGCTGGGGAGCTGCAGCTGAAGGTCTCCCAGGTCCATATAACATAGGATGACTCTTTGCAACTGTTTGAGGTGGAGAAGAACGTCTTTCCTCGTCACTGGTACACCAATCAGGTCAATGGTGGTGACATTGTTGGGGAGCTGCAGCTGAAGGTCTCCCAGGTCCATATAACATAGGCTGACTCTTTGCAACTGTTTGAGGTGGAGAAGAAAGTCTCCCCTCGTCACTGGTACACCATTCAGGTAAATGTGGGTGACACTGTTAGGGAGCTGCAGCTGGAGGTCTCCCAGGTCTATTCTACATAGTCTGACTTTTTGCAACTGTGTAGGGTCGAGAAGAAAGTCTCCCCTCGTCACTGTTACTTCATCCAGTTCAATGGTGATGACATTGTTGGGGAGCTTCAACTGGAGGTCTACCAGGTCTATTTTACATAGTCTGACTTTTTTCAAATGTGTGAGGTGGAGAAGAAACTCTCCACTCGTCACTGTTACTTTTTCCAGATCAATATTCCTGACACTGCTGGGGAGCTGCAACTGGAAATCAAGTTTCATGTCAGACAGAAAGATAGTTTGTAACTGTGGAAGCTTCTGAAGGAAGCTGAAGAAAGGTTTCATATTTTGCTCAGGTTTTTGCAATTGTATATAGCGTATGCCATGTTCGTTCTTCTCCATCCATTTGATATAATCCTGCATGTCAGTGCCACTTGGGTGGTAAATTTGTATGCCACAAGGACACTCCAACTTAATAGTCCTGTTGCCAGCGTACAACGCTTCCCTAAAGCCACGCGACATCAGCCCCCGAAAGTCTTCGCCGTCCAACTGTCCAATTAGATATTCTGACATATTTCCCGCAGTGTTACCATTTAATGCACACATGAACACAAATAACATTCCCAGTGATTCGTTTGGATCAATTTTGTTATATGCATCAAGAAAGTATTGCTTTTTAATATCAGGGGCAATCAGGTCGTAATGAAAACTCAAATGGACAGAAGCCAGGAACTCTTGGTACGTTTTGTGCTGGAATGACAGATGATTAGAATTGTTGGTCAATGAATTGGATTGCTTTTCTGTCAAGATGCCACACTTCAATGCAAATGTTTTGAGATCATCTTTGCAATCCCTATTGCTGAACACTATTGCTGAGTGCCCATCCTTCGCAAACAACTTTTCAAATGCAAGCTTACATAACTCTTTAAATTGTTTCCAATTACTATTGATGTTGTCCATGTCAGTTAATATTTTTAGTTGTTCATTGTCAAGATTTTCATTTTGTGATGTAACAACTTCATATTTTGCGCGTCCAATAAGCATGTTAAAGATGCTGGCATATGTGATACTTACTGACTTTGAAAGGTTATGATTGTCAAGCCACAGACAAATCAAGTGTATGAAGTGGATTGGGGATTGTGACATATTATCCCAAAGTCCATTTTCCTTGACCAATGTTTCAAATTCATCAAATTTTTTTTTCCCGGTGTCTACATGCAACACTTTCAAAATGTTTTCCCCAAGCTGTTGAACATTTTGTGTTCCTTCTATTTCAATATAGTTGTCAACCTTATGTTCTGGGAATTTCGTAAATCCCCCGGGTCTAGAGGTTAACAACACGGTTGCGCTGCTTTGTTGGTGAATCAATGGTGCTATTTTCTTTTCCTCGCTTGAACAACTAATCGAGTCACATATTTCGGGATGGGACCACTCATCACGTCCATCAGCCAATATTAAACAACGCGACTTATTGAGCACATTCTCGACTAGATCCTTTGCTTTTTTGATTTCGGTTTCGCCAGTGTAGAGTCTGCTTAACAATTGATCACGGATTATTTCTACTAAATCGCAAAGGTAACATGCATCTCTCAGTTTGACATGGAAGACAAACTCAAACTCTTTTATGGTGTCAACGTCTATAAAATGGGGATCTTGAGATTGATGATGAGCACCAGCTTCTTTGTTTTCTTCGCTCCATAAGAGAGCTATGTGTTGCGAAAACGAGGACTTGCCACTACCTGCCTCCCCAACAACGAATACATTTCTACATCGGTCATTATTGTGGGGAAATATTTCCCGATATGTGGTTACAGTAACACCGTTCACTTTTTTACTTTCATTTGCAATTTGACGATGGTCTTTTTTGACAAGTTTTGGCAGCACGTAGATATCACGAAACCCACATGATTTTTCGGTGCGTGTTGGAATATAATGTGTGCTCTCCAATGTATCACGGTAGTATTTCCGAAGAAAGCGTTGCAGTTCTGAAACAAATAAAACACACTTTACAGGTATTTTTGTTAATGAAAAAATTGATTTTCTGTATTGTTTGGCCAAAAACGGAACATACAATAATAAGATCTACCCCACTATGTTTATTACAAATTCACAATGTGATGTACTTCAGCTTTACCCTAACACAAAACTAGAAATCTGATACAACATTATAGAACCCACAGAATCAAGATTCTTGGTGCTTCGTAGACAAACACACTTTTCATCTTTAACCTAATGTTCTGCAAAATGTGATTATTCCTTGCGACAATTCATCTCATCGATGGTTACATGTACGCCATGGTATTTCAAAATCCATTAATCTATGTTAAGTTTAGACTTCTGACAAACTTGATCTTGACGAATGTTGACATTGACTTTTAAATTTGGTTCCAAATAGATTTGGAACTGGACAATCGATTTTGTAAATGGAAATACATTTGCCATTTTATTTAAGAATCTATCCATAAATGTCTAAGTTAGAGTCGTACGCATTGTACGGTGCCAAGTGAAGTTTCTAAGGTATTTCTTAAAAATTCCGGCACCCATACCATGTTTTGTTTGGTTATTGAGGTAATTGTTTTGCGCCTTGTCGGTGTTCCCTTGCATCAGATTGGCGCCAGACGATTCCATTTAAAGAATAGGCCGATGACTGTCAGGGCAATGGACGATGCCCCTACAGGCGCCCACAATTCATTTTGAGTTAAAATATATTTTGCCTGTATCTTTCCCCATATTTCTTTTTATCTTACTCAAAAACCATACTTAAGCAGTAAATCCTACTCTCGTAAATATGAGGCCCTGCAAACAAAGGTATCAATAAATGTTAACATATTACAGTAAAAAAAAAATGTTAAAATAAGTTTGGCCCGCAAAGCTGGCTTTGTTTATGTTTTGAACCATTACATTGAAATACATGTAGCTTAAGATGTTACGTCTGTATCTTTAAGGTCAGACTTGTCTACATCTTACATTTTAACCATACTTAAGCAGTGAAACCTACTCCCGTAAATACGAGAAACTGCCAAATATAAGTATTCGTGCATGTACAAATATTACGGAAAAATGAATTTGTTGAAAGTGTGTTGATCGCAAATTCGGCTTTGTTTATTTACGTTTCGACCCATTGCATATAACCAATTAAATAGCTTGACTACAAAAGATACTCTCAGTAGACTCGGTGTTGCAGTGGTAATGCATCCGCTTTGGGTGCAAGAGGTCCGGGGTTTAATACTCGGCTCCGGCAAGGGTTGTTTGTTTGTTTTTTTTTTGTTTTTTTTTATTATTTGTTTGTGTTTTACTTTCTGTCCAAAAACAACATATTGTTTTTCACAAAATTTGGTAAATTCTTTTGCAATGTTAATTTTTTTAGTATACTTATTGCAAGACTTGTGACCGATTATAAGGGTATAAAGGTACATACCTAGCATCTTTAATACAATGTTATTTTTGTTCTGATTATTGGTATATTGCCATTCTAAAGCTACCTTATAATTTCAATGCAAGTGCATGAGCAGTCATAATAGAATTGTAATAAGGAATATATACAAACATTATTTTGACCAAATTTCACATTCAAACTCAAGGTTTTGCCGCATGAGGAAACTAGCAAAATGGTTTTTAAGCGAAACAATCCTCTTATCAAGATTAACATCTGTGTAAAGTAATTCTAAAATTTGTAAACCCATTTTGAATTATGGGCTCCCACATACAAACAATCCCTGAACCAAAATGTGACCCCTTTGTATAGATCACTGCAGGCGGGCTCGACAATAGACTATAGCTTTCACTATACTCGTATTATCGGCCACATGTCACGCTACACTATCATTTATGATTCATTGATGTCAAAATCAAAATTCATTTACTTTCCAACACTAATTAATTGAAGTTATTAACTCAACATTTTATTAAACTCATATTTAATAATTATACATGTGAAATCGGCCTTTAAACTGTAAACTCAAACCTTGGTGTTTTCTCCCTTTAAAGATCAATGCACTTTATAGGTTTGAGTGGTTAGTTATTGGTCAAAATGTTTTTAATTCAATGTCACTGTGATTTTGAAATTTGACCCAACAATACCCCTAGGGGTCATCTACTGCCCATGACTAAAGTGAATGTGAAGGCTGGGACCAATGCTTTGAGGGTCATGGGGCCATTGTGTTTGCAAGTTATAGAGAAAAGAAAGTACAGGCAGAATAACCGACAAAAAACCCTGTCCTGTCTACAGGAAGCATAGCTTGAGTTTGGAAAATAGCAGATAACCAAATGGAGTGAGATGCAAAGCCAATGAATATCATACATGTATTGAACAAGCAATGTTGTCGAATTCACTCATTAAGGTCTATCTACCTATAACACTTCATGCTGATATCTTTTGTAGTCACTGAGATATGTTCCACACAAAATTTAAGTATTAAACAAGAGGGCCATGGGTCGCTCACCTGAAGAAAAGGTCAAAGGTCACAGTGGAGCCATTTACAGAGGACCACTTATGTTGTCCATCAAATATTGGTAGAGGACTACTATGAACTATGAAAGCTATTGGCTTTATACTTTCAGACAAGAAGATTTTTGAAAAATGCATTTTGAAAACCTAATTCTTGACCCCATGACCTACTTATGCAACCAACTAGAACCATTTGAACAATTTTGGTAGGCGATCGCCTAGAGACCATTCCTGTTGAGTTTAGTCAAAATCCCATTAGCAGTTCAAGAGAGGATGTCGTTTGAACTTTTCCTAATATAATTCAATGTCAAATTGTGACCCCCGGGACGGGGTCAATTTTAACCACAGGGGCATCATTTGAACAAATTTAGTAAAGGCCCTCTAGCTGATACTATATACCAAATATGAAAGCTTTGGGCCTTGTAGTTTCAGAGAAGAATATTTTTGAAAGTTACATTTTGAAAACATGTTTTTAGACCCGGTGACCTACTGATGCAACCTATCAGAACCATTTGAACAATTTTGGTAGAAGGCCACCCAGGGACCATTCCTGTTGAATTTCCCATTCAAGTTCAAGATATTAAAGAAGTCATTTGAAGTTTTCCTTATATAATTTAATGTATGATTGTGACCCCCGGGGAGGATTCAATTTTGACCCAAGGGGCATGATTTCAACATCTTTAGTAGAGGTCCTCTAGATAATGCTATGCACCAAAATTAAAAGCTCTGGGCCTTGTAGTTTCAGACAAGAAGATTTTTGAAAATTGCATTTTGAAAACCTTTTTTACCCCTTGACCTACTTATGCAACCAACTGAAACAGTTTGAACAACTTTGGTAGAAGAACACCTAGGGATCATTCCTGTGAAGTTTGGTCAAAATCCAATGAGCGGTTTCAGAGGAGAAAATGTTTAAGTAAAAAAGTTGACGGACGACGGACGACGAACGACAGACGACGAAGGACGACGGACAAAGGCCAGTCATAATAGCTCTTTGTGCTCAGGTGAGCTAAAAAGATAATCACACTTGAAAACAAAGTCTGACTTAAAAATGTTTCACTCTTTAAACACTTTCTCAAGCTTAGTTTGACTGTTTGGCGATTGCTTTATTGTAATTTTAACTTTTAAACACTCATTTGTTATTTTTGTTATAGTAACAGCAAAAGATTGTCTACTTGTTTGTCTTACTTGAAGATGGTGAAAGAGACCAAGATGCATATGCCATTTTGGTAGTTTGCTACCCGTTCAAACTAATACTGGTTCTCCAAGTTGGTATAGGCTGACTTAGTTTTGGATCGTGTTGTCATTGCTATTGTTAACGTCTGTAAGCAAATAAGTATATACATGTCCATAACATAAAAGTTTTATTCAAAATATTTTTGGCACTTAATTGTATACAGTATTAATCATATTATTATTATTATTATTATTATTATTATTATTATTATTATTATTATTATTATTAGTAGTAGTAGTAGTAGTAGTAGTAGTAGTATTAGTTGTAGTATTACTATTATCATTATACGCCCGAAGTAAAACTTATTATAACTTATATAAACGTATTATGGTATGGCGTTCGTCCGTCCGTCTATCCGTTCGTTTGTCTATCTGTCTGTCTGTCTATCTGTCTGTCTGTCTGTCAGCCCGTTAGCCCCATCATGTCCGCTCAATATCTTGAAAAGTTTTTGAGTGACATTCATTCTATGTGGTAGGAAGAATGGTCATGGTCAGTAGATGACCCCACTAAATTTTGAGGTCACTAGGTGAAAGGTCAAGGTCACAGTACCATTTAATTCAAAAACCACGTCCGCTCATTATCTTGAAAAGGCTATGAGTGACAGTCATGGTACTTGGTAGGAAGATTTGACATGGTCAGTAGATGACCCCTATATATTTTAAGGTCACTAGGTCAAAGGTCAAGGTCACAGTAGCATTTAATATTATAAACCAGTGTCCGCTCAATATCTTTATAAAAATAACTGACAGTCATTCCTCTTGGTAGGAAGATTGGTCATAGTCAGTAGATGACTCATATTAATTTTAAGGTCAGTAGGTCAAATATCAAGGTCACAGTAGCATTTTATGCAAAAACCGTGTCCGCTAGATATCTTGAAAGTTTGTGAGTGACAGTCACGGTACTTGGTAGGAAGATTGGTCATACTCAGTAGATGACCCCTATACCTTTTTAGGTCAAATGTCAAGGGCACAGTATTAGCATTATTATTATTATTATTATTATTATTATTATTATTATTATTATTATTATTATTTAATTATTTAATTTATTTATTTATTTCGCTATTTTTTAAATATTAAATGTACTGACTGATTCCTTCAACTTTCAAACCTAAAAAAGTATGTTTAAAAACAAAATATGAAGTTAACTAATATCAGAATGCGTTAAACGTTCCGTGTCTTAGCATTCAACAAGCACACTTTAGGCACCAGTCTCAAACTTTCCTAACTGTGTTAAAACAGATCAAACTATCACTTTTATAGTCAACGAAAAATAGGAATAGCATGTACTAGACAAACCTTGCTCTCAGTACTCTGCTGCTATGAAGTTTCTGACTTAACACTAGGGTAAGTGTCAAATGGTGGTATTACAAGTGATATTTATAACTTGCTCTGTCTGTTTATATACCATTCAACTATCATTTAACAACAATTTTTGATGTAAGAGTTGTACAAAATAGCAATGTTGAAAACAATTAAGAACAGTAACAAAATACTTTCCATTGAAGTGACACACAATAAAATCCTGATTTCTCCGCTGCTGACTAAGAAAGTCCGAAATTTGAAAGTCAATGAGTTATCTCTAAATATTGTTTAATTAAATTTATATTTTGTCAAATATGTTTTTACACAATAAGAGGGTAAGAAGTGTGGATTTCAAAAGTCGCAAATAAGGACCACTCTAATACATACACGAGGGTGACCCCCATTTTGATACGCAGCATTAAAGGGGGTGTATGCAGTGCGCATTATAGGCAGACAACAAACTGTACTTTCAACAGGTACATTTTTCATAAAAAAACATTGAAATATATCAACAAACACAGCACAACGTTTACAAGAATGATAGTGCCTTTGCATGCCACATACTGTATTTTATCATCTTTACGTAAATAGAAACGTGTTATTGTTGTTTAAAGGTACACAGTACGCAAGCCCGAAATAAGACTGAAGCCCGAAATAAGACTGTACACAGTACGCTAGCTTAAAATAAAGCAGTACGTGTATGCAGTACGCAAGGAGGGAGGGGTGTTACCCTCATACATATACTTAGGTTTTGGAGATATTACAGAAAACAGAGGGGAAAAAAGAACACAACAAGTCAGTGCATACCAGAATACTGAATTTTTTGAAAAAATACTGCGTATATGTGATTTGTGAGTGTTTCATTGTTAGCATTGCTTATGAATAATACATATTCTTATGTCTGTAAATTGGTAGTCTCAGAACTGATACCCAATTACGTTTTTCATTGCATTTCACTATAACGTACGGTGAGTACTGATGTGTTCCAACAACAAGTTATAGTTATGAAAGTCAGAACCACAGGCACCCGGTTACTGGACTGGTAATTCGGTAATTAAAATTCGAAAAGACTACTGCTTGGTAGATTAAAAGTACAAGGTAGCTTAGCATACATCTGCAATCTGTCAATTCTGTTTTCCATTTCATGATGCTATTCTTCTGCCGACAACAATAATAATAATACAAACTACAGCTATATCTTTAAAACGTATACTGCATTCACGTGGTACTAAGCCGTGAAAAGTTTGAAACATGAACCTGTTCACAACGTTATATAATTAAATTACCATGCATGTAAAGCAATGACCTGTTAATAAACTGAAAATTTAATTTCTCTATTTGGCTGTGCACTTATGTTTTATGATAATAGTTTGGACAGACTTGCAGATTAGTACGCAATAGATTATGCAAAGAAAAAACGATGTTTTACCAATGATTTTGTCAACTTTCTCACATGAATTAAAGGGTCAGTAATAATAAATTTCACCACTGAACATGACTTGACCAGTATTTACCGTTAATATTTTTTCAATTTTAGCACCTGGAGGGCAGCTTCTTTAAAGGAATGTGATGAGCGAATAAATGTTATAATCACGAACTGAGTGACAGTCGTTCTGTCAATTCTGTTTTCCATTATTTTTGTTCAATTTCCCATATTTGTTGAGGTAGAACCTACTTGTAAGTGTGTACTTACAGAAAACACAATAATCTACCAGTATTTTGTTCAAAATAAACAGTTAGGTCTGAAGAATATTTTACATTTCTGCATCGTGGTTATTAACAAACAAGAGCCGGTCGGAACCGGGTAATGCTCCACGAATAGGTATTGGGCACAGGAAAGTAGTTTGTCAAAAGTAGTTGTAAAATCCGACTTCAAATAACACAGTTTTGTGCCAGACACGAGTTTGCTGCAATGTCATGCTGTGACCTTGGCCTTAAAGGTAGCAACCCAAATGTTGCACGCGACGCCTTGTCTCAATATGGTGATCATTCCCGTGAAATAGTTGTAAAAATCGACTTCAAATCACAAAGTTATGGGCAGAAAACTATTTTGCGGAAAGGTCATACTGTGACCTTGACCTTCAAGGTAGCGACCCAAATGTTGTGCCCGACACGTCGTCTCAACATGGTGATCATTTATGTGAAATAGTTTAAATAGGACTTCAAATAACGAACTTATGGTCCGGACACGATTTTGCTGCAAGGTCATGCTGTGACCTTGACCTTCAATGTAGCGACCCAAATGTTGCGTGCGACACGTCGTCTCAATATGGGGATCATTTTTGTGAAATATTTTTACAATCGACTTCAAATAACAAAGTTATGGGCCGGACACAATTTTGCTGCAATGTCGCGCTATGACCTTGACCTTCAAGATAGGGACCCAAATGCTGCGCGCGATGGTCGTCTTAACATGGGGGACATTTCTGTGAAATAGTTTTGAAAATCAGACTTCAAATAACGAAGTTATGGGCCGGACACGAATGGGACGGACGGACGGACGGACGGACGGACAGATAAGGCGGCGACTAGATGCATAAAAAGCAGATATATCCAGATTACACAACCGACAAGGTATAACTGAACAACAGAAATGAATTAAATTGCAAAATCATTCACACAGTGCTTAAGTTTGATAGCAGAAAAGTGATAAGCTTATCCAGAGTTGTTCGTATTGTTCGCAATAATTATAGCCGCCATGACACTTGTCCTTCAATCGTAACTACCATGCGATGTCCGACAAGCT
>Ga0224511_10000725_pt1 | contig 17240 bp, 18 predicted proteins | sample SF_May12_sed_USG_2_FD_169988 | JGI IMG/M metagenome (GOLD analysis project Ga0224511, IMG submission 169988) | Sediment microbial communities from San Francisco Bay, California, United States - SF_May12_sed_USGS_8_1 | ecosystem: Environmental > Aquatic > Marine > Sediment | place: USA...
GAAAGCCGTGAAGAAAAAGGCGGCCAAGAAAACTGCAAAGAAGGCAGCCAAGAAGAAAGCCGTGAAGAAAAAGGCGGCCAAGAAAACTGCAAAGAAGGCAGCCAAGAAGAAAAAAAGATAGTTTGTAGCAAAAAAGCCTGGAGACCCCGGGCTTTTTTGTGTGTGACAGTTTTCTGAAAAGGACCGTCGTGGTACCGTTTGTCCACTATGTATTAAACCATGGTTAACCAGGGCTTAGAGCAAGGCGGGCATAATTATGAGTCAAATTTACACTGGGTCGGGACGGTTTCCGGTAATTCGGATGCGTCGCATGCGCCGGGATGATTTTTCCCGTCGCCTGATGAGGGAGAGTCGACTGGATGTTTCTGATCTGATTCAGCCAGTTTTTGTGGTCGAGGGCAGTCAGGAAGCGCAACCGGTTGCCTCGATGCCTGGTGTTCATCGAATTAGCATCGATCTGCTCTGTCAACAGGCCCGCCGATTGGTTGAATTGGGTGTTCCCGCGATAGCGTTATTTCCGGTGGTTGGTCAGGAAAAAAAATCAGATAAGGCGCAAGAGGCATTTAATAAAGACGGATTGGCGCAACGGGCAATTCGTGCCCTGAAGTCAGAAGTGCCGGAACTGGGTGTTATCACTGATGTGGCCCTGGATCCCTTTACCTCTCACGGACAGGACGGGCTGATTGATGAAAGCGGTTATGTGCTTAACGATGAAACCGTGGAGGTGTTGGTGAAGCAGGCGCTTTCTCATGCCGACGCCGGCGCCGACATTGTAGCACCGTCGGACATGATGGATGGCCGCATTGGTGCTATTCGCCACGCGCTGGAGCAGGCCGGGCATGTCCATGTGCGTATCCTGGCTTACTCCGCTAAATATGCCTCCAGTTTTTACGGACCTTTTCGTGATGCAGTGGGGTCCGCGCAAAATCTTGCAGGAGGCAATAAATACAGTTATCAAATGGACCCAGCCAATACCGACGAGGCGTTGTGGGAAACAGGGATGGACCTGGATGAGGGTGCAGACATGGTTATGGTAAAACCGGGCCTGCCCTATTTGGATATCGTTCACCGGGTCAAGCAACAGTTCGGCGCTCCGACTTTTGTTTATCAGGTCAGTGGTGAGTATGCCATGCTGATGGCGGCTGCCCAAAATGGATGGCTTGATGAGAAAGCGGTGATTATGGAGTCCTTATTGGCCATGAAGCGTGCAGGAGCAGACGGTATTCTGACCTATTTCGCAGAGCGAGTTGCTGGCTGGTTAGACGCTCCCCGCTAACATGTTCGCGCTGGAGGCAGGATAGAAATATCTGGTTTTTCCAGACCCCAGAACCCGTTATGATTCGCTATATCCCATAGAATTCCTGGAACTATTCTAATGCATGTTGTTGAAGGCGAGCCGCTATACTTCGGCTCCTTTTATGGAATTCTTGGGCATGAGGATTTAATGATGAAAAAGATTAAGCCAACTGATATCAAGCTGCATCAAAAGAGTCGCATACTGGAAATCAGTTTCGATGACGGTAGCCGCTTTGAGCTGTCTTGTGAATACCTGCGTACTCATTCACCTTCGGCGGAGGTTAGGGGGCATGGGCCAGGGCAGGAGGTGTTGCAGACAGGCAAGGAAAACGTCTCCATCACCAACATTGAGCCCGTAGGCACGTACGCCGTTGCCTTTCATTTTGATGATGGCCATAACTCGGGAATATATTCCTGGGAAACCCTGTATGACCTGGGCGCTAACAAGGAGAAGTATTGGGCCAATTATCTTGAGCGTTTACAGCAGGCAGGATATCAGCGCAAGGAGCAAAACGCCTAGTTTATGAAGTCCACTTCACCAAATAACAACGAGCATCCGACAACACATTTCGGATTTAAAGAGGTACCGGAATCAGAAAAAGCCGGTCTGGTTGCGGGCGTGTTCCATTCTGTCGCAGGCAAATATGATCTCATGAACGATCTGATGTCTATGGGTGTGCATCGTTTATGGAAGCGTTTTGCGCTGGAACAAAGCGATGTAAGGCAGGGACAGAGTGTTCTGGATGTTGCGGGCGGCACAGGCGATATTGCTGCCTTGATGCTGGAGCGGGTCATGCCGGGCGGCACTGTTATGATGACGGATATTAACGCCTCAATGCTGGAAACCGGGCGTGATCGCCTCATTGACCGGGGAGTAGCGGAACAAATACCTTGCATACAAGCCGATGCTGAGGCTCTGCCATTTAAGGAAAACAGCTTCGATTGTGTAACTATCGCCTTTGGCTTGCGCAATATGACCCGCAAAGAAAAAGCGCTGGAGTCAGCCTTTTCTGTTTTGAAACCTGGAGGAAGATTACTTATTCTGGAGTTTTCCAAACCTACGATTCCAGGCCTTGACAAGATTTATGATCTTTACTCCTTTAAAATATTGCCGGTGATGGGGCGTATGGTTGCCAATGATGAGGAAAGTTATCGTTATCTGGCTGAATCCATCCGCAAACACCCGGATCAGGAAACATTAAAGGCGATGATGGAGCGTGCTGGTTTTGAGCGTGTGCATTATTTTAACCTGAGCGGCGGTATCGTTGCGTTACACAAAGGTTACAAATTGGACACCAAGGCAGGTCGGCCACGATGATTTCAGACCTTGCGATTGCGTTGGCGGAGGACGCGATAAATCGGGTATTGCGTCTGGACAGGGATGCGCTGATTCGTTTGGGAAGCTTGGACGGCAAGACCGTATGCCTGAAGCTGGCACTACCAGAAGGCGAACCGTTATCACTCTATGTGCTGCCATTTGAAGGGGGCATGCGTTTGAGATTGGGCGTGGCTGCTGCACCTGATGTCACTATTCAAGGAAATATCCCGGTTTTTACCAGCATGTTATTTGGCGATGCCATGACCGGCCTGGTTGGGCAAGCGGATATGCAGATTCGGGGCGACCTTGAACTGGGCCACAAGTTTAAACAAATTCTTGACCAATTGAACGTTGACTGGGAAGAGCAAACATCGCGCTATTTGGGCGACATTGCGGCGCATAAACTGGGGCGGTTTGTCAGGGAATTCAAGGCATGGCGTGCCCAGGCATTGCACACCGTGCAGCAGGATTTTGCGGAGTTTGTGGTAGAGGAGTCGCGGCTGGTTCCGCCAAAGGAAGAAGTCGATCGATTTATGCATGGCGTAGACAAGCTGCGCGCGGATATTGACCGTCTGGCGAGTCGCCTGCAACGTCTTCATGCTGACAGCTAGATGTTATCGTTAAATCAATTTGCCTGGTTGTTGCGTATTCACCGTGTTTTTGTCAAACATGATCTTGATGAATTTATTGAGGCAATTCATCTTTTCCGGCCCTATCGAATCCTGCTAAGGGCGGCGCCCTGGCGTTGGTGGAAAAAAAATAATATTCCCCGCGGAACAAGGTTACGCGAGGCCCTGGAGGAATTGGGCCCCATATTCGTCAAGTTCGGTCAGATGATGTCCACTCGCCCTGATCTGCTGCCCGAAGATATTGCCGAAGAACTAAAAAAATTACAGGACCAGGTGCCACCTTTTTCCGGAGATGAAGCGGTAGCCATCATTGAACGCAGTTATGGGGAGTCACTAGAGAGCCACTTCAGAAATTTTGATAAAACCCCGGTAGCTTCGGCGTCGGTTGCCCAGGTGCATTTTGCAGAACTGCATGACGGAACGGAAGTAGCGGTTAAGGTGCTGCGACCCGGTATTGAGGAAGTGATTGAGCGGGATTTGAATCTCCTTTATACGCTCGCGAGATTGGCGATGCGTTACTGGTCGGAGGCCAGGCGCCTACGACTGGTGGAGGTGGTAGACGAATTTAACAACACCTTGCATCAAGAGCTGGATTTGATGCAGGAGTCCGCCAACGCCAGCCAGTTGCGGGCGAATTTTAATGGCTCCGATATGTTATATGTGGCCAAGGTCTATTGGGATCATACTCGCCGCAACGTCATGGTGATGGAACGCATTCACGGGATTCCCATTAGCGATATAGATGCCCTGAAGCAAGCGGGGATCGATATGCGCCGGTTAGCTCATAATGGCGTGGAGATTTTTTTTACCCAGGCGTTTCGAGACGGATTTTTTCATGCCGATATGCATCCCGGTAATATCTTTGTTTCGCCGGATGGGCAGTACCAGGCCGTGGATTTTGGCATTATGGGTTCGCTGGGTGATAGGGATAAGCGTTACCTTGCCCAGAATTTTGTTGCTTTTTTCAACCGTGATTACCGGGCGGTGGCGGATGCCCACTTGCGTGCAGGTTGGGTACCGCCTGAGACACGGCCGGAAGAGTTTGAATCCGCTATACGAGCTGTGTGCGAACCTATTTTTGCCAAGCCCATAAAGGATATTTCATTTGGACGGTTATTAATGCACCTTTTTCAGACAGCCAGACGCTTCAATATGGAAATTCAGCCACAATTGGTGTTATTGCAAAAAACACTATTTCAGATAGAGGGTTTAGGTCGGCGTTTGTATCCGGATCTGGACTTGTGGGTGACAGCCAAACCCTATCTGGAACGTTGGATGCGTGAACAAATGGGTCCCCGAGCATTAATAAAGACATTGCGACGGGAGCTGCCGAAGTGGTGGCAAATCATGCCGGAGTTTCCTGGAATTTTGCATGAATTGCTGCAGCGGCAGCAAAATGGTGAATATATCCAGCGTTGGCAGTCACAGGATGTCTCCCGCCTGGAAAAAAGTCTGCAGAACAGCCAAAAAAGATTATATCTGGCGGTAGTCGGGGGAAGTCTTGCGATTGTATCGGCAATACTGTTGGGTTTGGCCGCTCAAGGGTCTAATATTAATTTATGGTTGTTAGGTGCAGGGATATCCTGTGCAAGTGTAGGTGGTTGTTTAATGTTGTGGGCCGGATTAAGGGATTAATGGATAAAATTACCGGATTGACCGACGAAGCAGCCCCTTTTTTATATACCAAGTAATGGTATGATCATTTTAAATCAATGACAGGGGTGAGAGAGTCGGGTGCGCTATATCCTACTGATAAGCTCAGCTTTAACATTGGCCCCGGGTGGGTCATGGGCCGATAATATCTGGACCGTTCATGAGTCTGCGGCAGAGTTGGGTTTTGGGCAGGGGCAATACAGCACTTTTGGGCTAAACAACTTCCAGTCATTAGCTCCCGATTTTACCGGGGTCAGCCAGGATAATCTGGAGAGCCTGGTAATGCCATCGGCTGCCGGAAGTGCAGCTCACCACCATTACAGCCTGCTGAAAGTGGCCGGAGATAACAATACTCTGATAGTGCCGCTCTATCGTCAGCAGAAAGGTGATCACTTGAAAAACGAGGATCAGTTTCAGGCGTGGGGCGTGGAATGGCAGCATCGCTTGAATGCAGAACACAGTTTTTCTTTGTCTGCCCATATGGGTGAAAATTTTTATTACGAAAATAGCGATCTGGAACTGGGCGAGACCACTAGCACTATGGCAGCTGTATCTTGGACAACCCGGCTTAACGGTGGTAGTCAGCCAAGCATTAGCGGTAGCTTCTTTTTCGGTGATGAGCTGACCAATCCAGAAAATGAGCACCAGTTTGCCAGGAAATACTACGGTTTCAGTATCGGTGGCCAGATTACTGTCGCAGACAAACATACCCCTTATCTTTCCTTCAGGTTGCAGAAGAGCAATTATATTTTTGATGACACCCTCAACTGGGAGGGGGTTGACGAAAATTTTTACTCAAAGCTATCTGCGGGATGGAGCTGGCAGGTGCAGGATAACTGGAGCCTGAAGGCTGAAGCCAATTATTCCCTGAGTGACGTAGAGATGGACTGGCGTTACGATCGGAGCAAATTGTTTTTCGGTACCCGTTACGATTTCCGGTAGTCCGGTTTGTCGATTAACCCCAATCAATTCTCTTACTGAATACAGCAGTTTGCCCGCGTTCCTGGTAACCCAGGGAAGGATAGAAACCCCGTTTGTATGATTCGCGTTCGCGCCCGTTCATGACTGTAATGCGAAAACATTTCTGATTGATTGCCTCGGATTCAATTGCGGTCATAAGCATTTTTCCGACCCCTTGGCTGCGGGCTTCTTCCACCACGAAGACTTCGGAAACAAACATTTCTCTTCCGGCAAAAAGCAGATAGGTCGCCGTTTCCCCGTGTACGTAGCCCACCACTCTGTTATTCAGTTCTGCGACAAGCAACAGAGCGTTATCTTCGGTGATAAGTGATTTTAATCTCTGTCTGAGAGTGCTCCCGTCTGCTTTGAACGCAGGATTCCAACCCAGCTCTTTATGTAAACGCATAATATCATCGACATCATCGGGTTTGAGTGGTCGGATCTGAATTTTATTTTTAGCCATATATATGAGCGCCTGATCTTCGTTACTGGATTATCTCGCCAAACCGCTTTCCACCTGTTGGCGTTTTTCTTTTCCTGATAATAGCTCAATGAGTTGTAATGCGAAATCCATAGCGGTTCCCGGTCCTCTTGAGGTGACTATTTTGTTGTCAACCACTACGCTATAATTTTTTAGGTTGATATCTGGAAATTGTTTCGTATTAAGAGTGCCCGGATAGCAGGTGACATTTTTTCCTTTAAGCAAACCGGCGACTGCAAGCACTTTGGGCGCAGCACATATCGCTGCAATATAAGCATGCTTACCAGCCATATCGTTTAGCAGATTGGCTATCCGGGGATCTTTTTCCAAATTGGTGGCACCGGGTTGTCCTCCGGGCAATACCACCATCTCATAGGTATATTTAAGCGCCTCATCCAGCGTACAGTCCGGAACAAGCACTGTTTTTCTGCTAGCTGTGATTGGCCCAGCATTGAGTCCGGCTACGGTGACATGAATTGATGCGCGGCGCAGTAAATCAATAATTGTGACGGCTTCAAGTTCTTCAAAACCTTCCGCCAGAGGGACTAGGACTTGGGTCATGGCACCTCCTGTTGACTGAGTTCCAGCATAGCTGCCAGGGAGATTAATTTTACATTCTGTCTTCCCAGCCTGGGAAGACGGTTCTTTAATACAGCCATTGTTTCCGGGTAAGGATGCCCAATGGCAAGCGCGTACCCTCTCTTTCTGGAAAGCTGGATAAGCCGGTCAATTTGACTATTAATTTCAGATTCTTTCGCTACATTGTCGAGGAAAATATCGCGAACCAAGTAAGGTAAGCCGATATCCCGCGCACTTTCCGCTGCCAGACTATTAGTGCTTGTCAAAGAATCTATAAACATTAATGTCTTTTTTGCTTTGAGAGTCGCCATAACCGCATCCATTTGTTCTTTCACTTGGGTTAATCGGCTTCCCATGTGATTATTAATGCCCGCGGCAAAGGGCACGGACTCCAGGTTGCGGTCAATGGTAATGGCAATTTCCAGGTCGGACATAGTGCTGTCCAGTTTTCCAGGACCCGGATATTTGTCAGTTTGGGTGGATTCCATTGGCAGGTGCAGGAGAACCTCCTTTTTGTTTTTCCTGGCCAATTCGGCGATATCCCGTGCATAGGGTGTGTGTGGAAGAATAGAGCATGCAACGGGACCAGGCAGAGCAGTAACATGCCTGCCATCTTCCTTACTATATCCCAAATCATCAATAATGATCGAAACATAGCTCTGCCGCTGGGTTTCAGTCTGCGCCAATACCGGTAACAATACCAGCGCAGAAAGACACGCCAAAGCAAATTTCGAAAAACGCACCTAACTACTTTTTGGTGTTAAATACATTAATCCCTTTGAGAATATTGAGAGACTCAAACAATTGGTAATCATCTGCGGGTGAGAGTGTTGACAAATCATCTTCAGCCGATTTTTCCTTCTCATCCTTGCTTTTGTCGTTGATTAAATGGCCACTTAAATCTGCTTCGGTAAGACGCTTGCCATTCTCGGCTAACGTAATCTTAGCTTCTTCAGTGATGATATCAGGCACTATGCCTTTGGCCTGAATAGAGCGACCGCTGGGTGTATAGTAGCGAGCTGTTGTCAGCTTCAGGGCAGTACCCCCGCTCATGGGCAGTATAGTCTGGACCGATCCTTTCCCAAAAGTCTTGGTGCCGACAATGATGGCTCGCTTATGGTCCTGGAGCGCACCTGCGACAATCTCAGAGGCTGAAGCGGATCCGCCATTTACCAATACAACCATAGGCGCGCCATCCAGAATATCGGAGGGCGTTGCGGTATATTTCAGTTTGGAATCCGAGGCCCTTCCTTCTGTGTAAACAATTAACCCGCTTGTCAAAAATGCATCACTGATGGAAACTGCGGCGGGTAGTACACCGCCGGGATTGTTGCGCAAGTCCAGAATCAGGCCTTTGAGTTTACCCTTGTTTTCTGCGGCCAGACTTCTTATTGCTGCGTTCATATTTTTTGCTGAATTGGCCTGGAACTGGGTAACTCGAACATAACCATAACCAGGTTCAAGCATTCGGCTTTTTACACTCTTTATTTTTATGATTGCTCTTGTCAGAGTGAATTCCAGAGGTTTATCGCCGCCTTCTCTGACCACTGTAAGATCAATTGTGGTTCCCGGTTTGCCCCGCATCATTTTCACGGCATCATTCAGGGTCATTCCTTTTACCGGTTCACTATTAATACGAATTATCAAGTCACCGGCCTTTAAACCTGCTTTGGATGCCGGTGTGTCTTCAATAGGAGAGACAACTTTAACAAAACCATCTTCCATAGTGACTTCAATACCTAGTCCACCAAATTGGCCTTCGGTACCAATACGCATCTCACTGAAGCTTTGTTCATCCAGGTAAGACGAGTGTGGATCAAGCCTGGACAACATGCCGTGTACGGCGTCTTCAATTAATTTTTTGTCTTCAATCTGTTCGACGTAGTCCGTTTTGATCCGATTATAGACTTCAGTGAAGGTACGCAACTCTTTTAGCGGAAGCGGAGAAGCAGTATTCTCTTCGGCATCGCGCTTTGCTAGGACGGCGCGCTCAATGGTAATGCCGACACCAATAAATACGCCTAACAATAAAATAAGGGTGTAACGTGTTGCATGCTTCATTCCGTATCTCTCCAATACAATTTGCCGTCAGCGCCGCTTACACCAGTCCAGGGGGTCGCGTGGTTGACCGTTTTGTCTGATTTCAAAATAAAGTCCGGGTTGTGGAGGGCTGCCGGTATTGCCGCTACTGGCTACAGTATGGCCAGTTTCCACCCAGTCACCGATCTCTTTGTACAGGCTCTGATTGTGGCCGTAAAGGCTCATAAAACCATCACCGTGATCAATAATCAATAGTAGCCCAAAACCGCGTAGCCAGTCAGCGTAAGCCACCCTGCCCCGAAAAATCGATTTGACCTCGGTGCCTGTTTTATTGGCTAGAAATAGGCCTTTCCATCTGAGGTTTCCCAGGTTTTTAGGGCTACCGTAGTGGGCGCTGATCTTGCCGCTGATCGGTAACCTCAGTCTGCCTTTTTGTCGGCCAAACCGGCCTTCTAGGCTCTCTATTTCCGGTACTTGTACCAGGCCCTGCAAGCGGCTGAGCAATGATTCTAATTGGGCCTCATTTTTCTTAAGTTGGGAAAGTTTCTCCGACTTATCTTTGACGTCCTGGTTGAGCTCCGCCAGAACCCATTGGTGTTTTTTTAATGCTTCATCCAGGTCGCGTTTGCGTGAGGTTCTTTCCGCTCGCAAGGCTTCCAGTGCCTGTGTTTTTTCCGAGATGTTTTGGCGCACAGCCCCAAGTTTGTTCAGTGTTCCTTTGACCGCTTCTATGCGTTCGTTGCGCGCCTGGTTTAAATACCGGAGATATGTCAGCGCACGGCTAACGTCAGCAGGGTGTTGCTGATTTAGCAATATCTTAAGGTATTCCTGACGACCCATGGTGTAAGCCGTACGAATCTGGGCATCCAGGGTATCGGACTGCTGTTTTAGTTCATGGTTTAGTTTTTTCTCCTTTTTTCTCAAATCGGATAACTTTTGGTTTTCCTGTTTTGCTGTTTGGTTAACATTACGTATTTCCGTCAGAATTTCGCCAATGGTTTTTTCAGTATCTTTGAGTTTAGTTTGCTCAATATCTCGTCGACTTCTTGTTTTATCAAGGTCTTGTTGTACTGATCTAATTTCTTGCCGAAGTTTATTCAGTTGTTTTTCGGTAAGCGCGCTGTCAGTATTACCTTGGCCTGTTATCGGGAATGCCAGAAGCGCCAGACAGTATAGTAGACTGAATACCCTGGAGTGAGTTAAGTGAACGGTAGCTTGATTATTGTAAGTTGACAAAATATAGATTCATTAGCGAACTGTTGATCTATACAAGGTTACCTACCCGGATATGCTTAAGAAAGCCTTATTTTAAGTCCAGGTCTCCAGAAGTAAAACGGTATTTGCCAAATTGACACGGTGTAAATGACTGAAAGATGGAGACAATCATCAAATCTTGGTTATATCGTTTACCTCAAGCCGCTTATTACTTAAACAAGAACCCGTCATAACAGATGCTAGGAAATTCTGGCTTCCAGGTTTACCAAATGGCGTCCGGTCATTTCAGGGGGGATGTCAAGGCCCATTAAATACAATATTGTAGGAGCAACATCTTCCAAGGATCCGCGGTCAACCATCGACGCTGATCTGCCAACATAGATAAATGGAACAGGATTGGTGGTATGGGCGGTATGGGCTTGTCCAGTTTCAATATCAAACATCATTTCGGCATTACCATGATCCGCCGTGATCAGCATCTCTCCTCCGGCTTTTTTCAGGGCATCTTCAATCTTCTTTAGACATGTATCAAGTATTTCGATTGCCGATACAGTTGCGTCAAAGTCGCCGGTATGGCCAACCATATCGGGATTGGCAAAGTTGCAGATAATGGCGTCGTACTCTCCGCTTTCTATGGCCGCCACAAGCTCATCTGTTAACATCGGCGCATTCATGGCCGGTTTAAGATTATATGTGGCAATGTCAGTGGGTGAGGGAATTAATTTCCGGTCTTCTCCATAAAAGGGTGTTTCCTGTCCGCCATTAAAGAAAAAAGTGACATGAGCATATTTCTCTGTTTCGGCAATTCGCAATTGTCGTTTGCCGAGATTGGATAAATACTCACCTAATACATTCCTTAGTCGTTCGGGAGGGAAGGCGACAGGCACATGAAATTCCGAATTGTATTCTGTCAGACTAACAAACGCGCCCAGACGGGGAAATTTCTCGCGGTCAAAGGCATCAAAATCCGGTTCGATGTAGGGGCGGGTAATTTGGCGCGCCCTGTCTGAGCGGAAATTCATAAAAATCAGCACATCGCCATCACGAATATGCACCGCTTTTGAATTTTTCGGAACAATGAGAGTTGCTTTGACAAATTCATCCGTCTCGCCTCGTTCATAGGCCATATTTAACGCATCCATTGCTGATTCTGTCTGAAATTCCGCTTTACCGAGGGCGGTCAGATTATAGGCGGACTGAATGCGCGGCCAGCGATGGTCTCGATCCATGGCGTAATGCCTGCCAATCAGCGAAGCAAACCTGCCATTGCCCAACGATTTGAATTTTTCTTCCATCATTTGAATGGATGCGGCCGCACTCTGGGGCGGGGTATCCCGGCCATCCAAAAAGGCATGCAGGTAGACCTTTGGCGCCCCTCGTTTGACTGCCAACTCTGCCATGGCCTGGATGTGGTCTTCATGGCTGTGTACACCCCCGGGAGACAGGAGGCCAAGAATATGCACCGCCTTGCCATTCTCAATGGCGTGATCCACGGCACTGGTGAGAGTCTTATTGGTAAAAAAATCGCCTGAGCTAATGGCCCGGTTGATTCGGGTATATTCCTGATAGACCACCCGGCCAGAACCTAGATTCAAATGCCCGACCTCAGAATTGCCCATTTGCCGGGCAGGCAGGCCGACAGCGGCCTCTGATGCCTGAATCAGGGTATGTGGGTAGGTTTGCCAAATCCGGTCCCAATTAGGGATTTTTGCCTTGGCAATGGCATTGTATTCGGGGTCTTCGCGGTAGCCCCAGCCATCAAAAATGAGTAAAAGCAAGGGCTTAGGAGTAAATGACATTCAGATTAAGACTCTGTAGTTATTGGTAATACGGCGGTTAATAAGGACTTTATCAATTCGTTTATAATTGTATAATGTTTCAATTATAAAGGCAGTAAGGGATAAGCCTATCCATAAATTTTACCGGAGATTCTGGTCAACTAGCGATTCGAGGTAATTATAACCAATGGGGCCGCAGAATATGAATGCAATGGTTGAGGATATGGCTGATCTTTTGATTAGCAATGAGAGCGATATAAATAATGCGGCCCGGTCCATGAAAGCCATGGCCCATCCGCTAAGGTTGAAGATCCTGTGTATTCTCGGGCCGGCCAAGGAGGTCAGCGTTCAGGATATCGTGGAGCAGGTTGGTACCTCACAAAGCAATATTTCGCAACACTTGTCCATTTTGCGCGATAAAGGTATTTTGCAGGCAAGGAAAGACGCCAATAAGGTGTTTTATAGTATCAACGATCCGCGTATTGTTGCCTTGATTGGTTCTTTGCGTGAGGCATTTTGCAGTATGGGGCACTAGTATCAGGTTAGAATTTTTGTTCCTGCCTTTTTTGTGTTGTTGAATACGTAAGTGGCGTAAAGCAAGGGTATACTGCTATCCCGACAGACTAACCCCCCGATACTTTATTTTAACCATTATCCTATTATGGATTACATCGATTTTATTATTAAAAATTGGTATTTGTTCGCTGCCCTGGCCATTATCCTGGCAATGTTGTTTGGTGGAACGATTATGCAAGTCGCTCATGGTGTTCAGGGGGTTAATTGCTCCCACGCCGTCCAATTGATGAATCATCAAGATGCAATAGTGGTGGACGTGTCAGAGCCTAATGAATTTCAGATTGGTCATGTTCCTGGCGCTAAAAACCTCCCTATTGGATCATTGGAAAATCGTCTGACCGATTTGGAGAAATACAAAGCCAAACCTATTATTGTCAGCTGCCGAAGTGGCAATCGTTCCAAGAAAGGCGCGTTGATGTTGTCGAAGCACGGCTTCAAGCCGGTGTATGAAATGTCTGGTGGCATGGTCGCCTGGCAGCGGGACAATTTGCCGGTTGAGAAATAATGCGTATGAAGGTCAGGATGTACTGTACCCATAGTTGTGGCTATTGCCGGATGGCTCTTCAGTTTCTGGAAAAAAAAGGGGCGCAGGTGGATAAGCTTTATTTGGATGAAGATTCTGCGCTTAGAAAAGAGATGATTAGTTTGAGCGGCCGTACCAGTGTGCCCCAGATTTTTATCGGTGACCAGCATATCGGCGGATACACTGATTTGGTGGAACTGGATATGGATGGTGAGCTGGACCCGTTGTTGGCGGCCTGAAAAATTTTATATGTATAGCCAAGGAAATCGATATGACTGAAAATGAAAAACGGCCAGCAAGTATGAGTCTGGAGCGCATTTATGTAAAAGACATTTCTTACGAATCGCCCAATAGCCCCCATGTATTTATGGAAAAGGTCAATCCTCAGACCAATGTGCAATTAAACATATCACATCGTCAATTAAGTGAAGATGGACAACACGAAGTGGTTCTGGCCGTCAGTGTTGATGCAAAAGCGCAGGACAAAACAGTTTTTCTGGTTGAGTTACAACAGGCAGGCATATTCCTGCTCCAGGGTATTTCGGAAGAGGACAGGCCCAAGCTCTTGGAAATCGCTTGTCCCAATGTATTACTGCCTTTTGCCCGCGAGGCCGTAAACGATTTAGTGGGCAAGGGAGGGTTTCCGCAGTTGCTTATTAATCCGGTAAATTTCGAAGCCCTGTATGTGCAGAAACAGGCTGCCAGTAAACAACCTGTTCAGCACTAAAAGAGTTAGTATTAAGCCTGTCCAATTTTTTAATGGGATGGATTGCCTGTGACCGAGGCCTCAGCAAATCATATCGCGGTGCTAGGGGCAGGTTCCTGGGGTACGGCGCTGGCATTGTTGCTGGCAGGCAACGGATTTTCCGTTACGCTCTGGGGTAGAGATAGCGCACGTATGGCGCGCATGGCGCACGAGCGCACAAACACGGTCTACTTGCCCGGTTTTCCCTTTCCTGATTCGTTGGCCATCGAAGATAACCTCCAACACCTGAGAGAGCAGTGTCGACATTATCTGTTGGTAGTGCCCAGTCATGCTTTTCGATCAACGCTGACGGCAATTAAACCGGGTTTGGAGGAAGATTCTATTCTTGCCTGGGCTAGTAAAGGGCTTGAATCGGGTTCCGGGAAATTACTGGGGCAGGTTCTTGAGGAGGTTTGCGGGTCAGGGATCCGCAGTGGCGTGATTTCTGGTCCGACATTTGCCCATGAGGTGGCGAAAGGCCTGCCGACGGCGCTCACTGTGGCCTCAAGTAATGAAGCAACGGCAGAGATTATTGCGGGCTGGTTACGTAACAACCATGTGCGTGTGTACACCAACGGTGATGTTGCCGGGGTGCAATTGGGTGGGGCGATTAAAAATGTGATGGCCATTGCCGCCGGTATTAGTGATGGTCTGGGTTTTGGCGCCAATGCCCGGGCAGCGCTCATCACGCGAGGTCTGGCGGAATTGCAACGCCTGGGTGTGGCCATGGGGGGACAGGCCGAGACCTTTATGGGCCTTACCGGCGCCGGCGACCTGATACTGACCTGTACCGATGACAGCTCCCGGAATCGCCGGGTCGGTCTTGGTTTGGGTAAAGGCCGTAAGTTGCCTGAAGTGCTGGCCAGTCTTGGGCAGGAGGCCGAGGGCGTGGCTACCGCCAGGGAGCTTTTTAATTTGGCCTGCCGGCATGGGGTGGATATGCCTATTACCGAGCAGGTGTACAAGGTACTCTACGAAAAGCTGGCACCGTCTGAGGCGGTGAAAGCCCTGTTTAGCCGCGAGCCACGCCAGGAAAACAGTTAGACCCCCCTTTTTTCTCCACGCAGTACTGAAAGCCCGGTTGTGGCAACGCCGTGGCATTTCTCAATCTCCAAAATTAGAATTCAAAAAATTAATTATTCAGTTAAATCAATAATCTGAGAGTCATAGCCTTGATATTTACGCACATTTTCTTAATCCATAGGATTTAATTCACTAAGTTCATGTTGTCTGGTTTCAGGCTGGAACCCGGAACAATGACGACATATCCTCGGCTTCTGCCCGAAATCCCTTATGCCCTTGCGGCACCTGGCTGCGCCCCTTTTTTACAATTTAATATTTTATATCAACAGGTTACAGAGTAGCTCTGGTGCCCGTCGAAAGCGCGCCCGACTCGGTTTGTTAGTCGGTCAATTACGCCAGATCCTAAAAAACTTTTTTTATTCCCTTTTTTTGGCACGGGCCTTGCTGGGCAGGAATTGATATGGGTGCGCATTATATAAGGTATTAATGACAAGCTGATGTGGGTAGCTAATATTATGTTGAAAAAGATGTTTTAAGTGAATGAAAACAATAATGAAAAAGTGGTTTGAAACGATGGCTAAGTTTCCAGGAAAAATCTCTGCGATGTTTCGCTTCTCGCGTTTTTGCAGACGTGCGCTGTGCTTGGTCACGTTGGTTGCCGCTGTTAGCGAGATGGCAATGGCGGCGCCCACGGGTCCCACAACGATCACCATCGACGGTGCCAACAGTGACTGGACCGCGGTACTGACTAATCCCGAGAACCAGGCAACGGATGGCGAAGGCGTGTGTGTTTCCGCCAATACTCCGGACTCCACTGATCTCGATGCGCAATCAGATCCGCTCAATGATGCGACCTGTAGCGATCTCACACCCAGTGGTCGTGATTTAAAACTCTATGCCTATACATGGGACAGCACTAATCTGTACATGTATGTGCAGCGCTGGAGTACCAGTTCCAATGTCACCGATTGGTGGTTTTATCTGGATCTGGACAACGACGGCCGCTTGCAGAGTGGAGAGCCGGTGCTGCGGGTTTCCTGGAAGGGCTCTAACCAGGACACTACAAGAGAGCTTTATGATTATGTCGCCGTAGATGCAAGCGGGGACTTGTTATCCAATCCTTCGGGCGACGGTTATAGCATGCCCGGCAGCATCATCAACATGCAGTCATTGACCTCAACACCCAATGGTGGTTCTGCGGATGCGTCATTTATGGAAACCTGGGTGGCTTGGTCAGAGATTGGCTTGGGCGCACCCGCGACTGTTCAGTTTCATATCTCTTCATCAAACGGTACTAATCTGCCCAGCAATATCATCGACAACATGACCGGCCCTGCCGGCGGCGGTTTGAGTTTTGTGGATTTATATGTCGGTAAATCCGCATCGGTGGCCACAGTGTGGGTAGGTGACTCGTTGAGTTACACCGTAACACTTACCAACGACTCGGCGGATACGGACGCTACTAGCGTTTCCCTGGACGACGTGCTTCCCGCCAATGTCACCCATGTCTCCAGTTCCGCAACATCGGGTAGTGTGAGCTACAACGCCGGCACTCACACAGTGGTATGGACTGGCGCCACCGTTGCATTCGGTGGTGGTACAGCCACTTTGACAATCAATGTTACCGCTGACGACGTACCAACAATTACCGCTGCGGCAGGTATCACAGCCACCAATACCGCCAATAATCTCAATCAGGCGGAAGCAGACACCAATGCCACTGGCAGCAACAGTGCCAGTGTGGACGTTACCATCAAACCGAAACCCGACTTGGTATTTGCCAAGCTGGCTGCACCCAGTTACAGCCCGGTAGCGGGTCCTGCCAAGGCCATTCCCGGTTCTCGTATAACTTACACGGTGATTACCACTAACCAGGGATACGGTGAAGCCGATACCGACAGCATAGTTATCACCGACAGCATTCCAACGAACACAGCAATTTATGTTCCTGCGGGCGCGTTTACCTTTACCGATGGCGCTGTGAGCAGCGGCTTAACCGCCCTCAACTATGGTGGCGCAAGCGACCTGACTGACGATGTCGAGTTCTTTGACGGAGTAACCTGGAATTACCAACCCACTGCCGGTGCCGATGGTTGCGATCCCGCTGTTCAGCAAATTCGCTTAAACCCCAAGGGCATACTTGCCGGTGCCACTGGCGGGCCACCGGTGACCAACACGCCTTCGTTTAATTTAACGTTCACGGTCTGTGTGCAGTAGGGGGGTGATGGTATGAATGCAGCACACAGTTTAAGAAAACCGACTCTGCGCAACATCGCGGTCAGTGCATGTTTATTATGTGTACTGGCAATTTCCCAGGCTGCGCACGGTGTCGGTACCGCCGCCAATTCAGTGGTAAATAATACCGCCAGAGTTGATTACACCATCAGCGGTGTGCCCGGGTTTGCTATTGATAGCGTCAGTTTC
>Ga0224511_10000726_pt1 | contig 17225 bp, 7 predicted proteins | sample SF_May12_sed_USG_2_FD_169988 | JGI IMG/M metagenome (GOLD analysis project Ga0224511, IMG submission 169988) | Sediment microbial communities from San Francisco Bay, California, United States - SF_May12_sed_USGS_8_1 | ecosystem: Environmental > Aquatic > Marine > Sediment | place: USA...
ACTCAAATGGGCCCGTCTCGTTCGCATGCATAAAAAGAAAGCAGGGAAACTTCAAACCGGAAGTACCTTTCCAAAACAATACTGGCTTGCCGTGAACGGCAAGCCAAAAAGGGAATGAGATTTAACGTATCTTATTTATACACATATGATAGAAACACAGTGTATATACTACAATGGCAACACTTCAGCCATGTGAATTCGTAGCTCAGTCGGTTAGGGCGCGGTGTTGACTTTTTCCCTATTTGACACGGGTTCGAGTCCTACACGGGAAACAAGTTTTTCAAGTTGAGAAGATTGCTTTTATGGTTCAAATTTTATATTGATGTAAATCTTTTCTGTGTTTATATGATTTTACTAATTAAAATATATATTACGCAAAAAAGAATAAAAAGAAAAACATTTAAAACAATGCGCAAAATGAAATGAAAGATGAATATTTTTAATTATATCAATACATTAGAACGTAAGAGAAACGAACAATTTAGTAATAATAAAAAGTAATATAAAAAGTAAAGCGGACGAGGGGATTCGATCCCCAGTTGCTTGTGTGATAGGCCAAGTACGCTATGCACTGCGATACCATGCTTGTATGGTCAGCGGTGTTAATTGCCTTATAAATAAATGTTAAAATATTAATTGGCTACCTCACTGACGCTAAATATAGAAAAATACGGCTACTCTTATTTGAATGGACTAGCCGATCTTTGGTGTCTTAGAGGTGGTATGCATCGAAGGGAATTCCGTTATATTTATAAACCGGAAAAAATTTCCAGGACCAGAGGACGCGCGTAATTGTTTCACGTTTTTCTAACGACAACGAGGAATTTCAATGAAATTCAAAGAATTATTCTATTGATAATGATAATCTGTGAAATACTTTGACGGGAATGTTTATTTTTCGTTTGTTTTGATTTTGGGAATTAAAATCAACCAAGACTGGGATAGGAGCTTTAACATACAACACATCTAAGTCACATGACTGTAGACAAAAATAACAACATAATGATCTGATAAAATAATTGGGTCACTTACATCAAAGCTTTTAAATAATTTAATACGAATTATTACATGAACTATAAATAGACGCAACGCGATTTGATAATAAATCTAGATATTGATCCGCTTTCGCTGATATTCACCGGTTTATAAATAGAATTCGAAATTTTGACAATATTAATTGAAAGCATACTGCCATTTATGCACGCAAAAAAGATTGCAGAACAACTAAGTACTAAATTGTTATTAAAACTAAAATCTTATTCCAGAAAGGGAACTAATCTTGTTTACTTTAAAAGCAACAGCATATTTTAGTGTTGTGTTTAACCGCAAAGAGAGAGCACTGTTTACATGTGTTTACATTTCTCTTGAAGCAGAAGAACTTTTATTTTGAAATCATTTAACAAATATTTTAATGTTTTATAATGTATTTTAATGAAAATTCTACCAAGAATTTTATGTGTACTCAATAAATATCTTCTTATTACAATTGAATTGCGTTTCTTTGAAAGTCAACAATGTGCTGTGATCTAATTTCGTAAGTGGCATTCATGTTCATGACTTCCAAACTTGAAGTTGAAGTATTAATCTACCCAATATATTTTGATTTGTTATTCTTCGAATTGAATAATTATTTTTCGAAGAATTCAATCAGTTTTCGACTGGAATTGAACTGACACAGCAAACTGAGTAATCATCAAAAAGGATAAAAGAATGTGCCATCTCTGCAGGTAAGTTGTTAGTTAGTTTTGTTTTACTCAGGATAGTTTAAAATAACTTTTTATTCATGATAACACAAGAAAAGTAAAAATAAGCATAGTACTTATTAGCAGGGAAATATACTGTGTAATAAGTTTACATAGGTTACTAACTGCAAAAAAATCAATGAGAACTATTTCCTTGCAATTTAAATGATGAAGTTTAGATAATAAGTAAATTAATAAAAACTAGTTATAGTTCATGTAATAAAACAGTTATTTTCTTATAAGCCAGGAAATGTGCTGTTGATATTGACCGCAAAAATCGTTATTATACGATTTTTAGGTCAAATCAATAGCATATTTCCCAGCTAATAAGTAAATAATTGTATATTAATATGATAAAAAGGAGAAGAGTGCTCACGAGGCAACGCCTTTTTGAGAAAATATCAGCCTCAATTTCATCGCAGCTATCCATAATTGGTAATAAAAGACGCCACACCACTGACGCCACCGAGCGCTTGAGCGTAACTCTAGTTTGGAATGTAAGCAGCATACAATCCATGATTCCAGACGACCAGAACAAATGTAACAACGCAATGATGTAAAAAATGACATGAATGCGTCCTGCATACCTTTTGAACTTGCTTGATATTTTTAATGTTAATAAAAAAAATTAATTCTTAATTATGTACACGTCACATTCTAGTTCCATTCATTTAAAGCCATGTTTACCATTTCATACCAGATGGTTATATTGGTACGCAACATGAAATGTTTTTAACCTATAGCATATATTTAACAAAAAAAGAAGTAGGACGTATTAAAGGATCTCATCATAGAAATATGTATTACAAATGCTTGTTTTTGTCCATACCTAAACGCCAAATTGAATATTGAAATTGGCAATCTCCTGGAATAGCCCCGTGGGGGATCATCATCTAAACTACTTCACTTCATTCCGTTTGTTTAAAAGTCATTGAGAATGTCAAAAGAAACCCTTTTCCTGGGAATACACTCTCCCTAATACTAAATATGCAAGCACTTCATTCCGTATGTTTTTAAACGTAATCGAGAATGTCACCCCAAAAGAATACCAAGCCCCATTTGTTTGTCCCCCAAAGTAGGCCTAACCCCTTTCCAGAAAAAAACCTCTCCCTAGTAGCAAATAAAAGGCACAAACAAAATCGTCGCCCTATATTATACTCCTGGAATAGGCCCCGGGGGCTATTCTTTTTGACATCTTGACTACTTCTTTTTATTCCGTATGTTAAACGATCTTTCAGAATGTCATCCCAAAAGAAAACCAAGCCCATTTCTTATTTGTTGTCTCCCAAAGAAACCCTTTTCCAGGGAAAACTCTCCCTAGTAGCAAAAAAGGCACTAACAAAATCATCGCTCTGTATTATACTCCTGGAATAGCCCCCGGGGCCTATTCCAGTAGTATAATATACAGAGACGGCGACGAACGACAACTCGAGCTAAATTTGAAAGGTGTCATTTCGCTGTTTACACTGACACGACGGGTAACTGAATGCATGTCAAATGGTTTAGAAGAAACATGGTAAAGCAACGAGATCGAACGGAATGAAGTGCAACATACAACAATTTTACTTAATACATGGGATCTATACTAGTTGTTCATATTACTATATATCCAAACATAATAGACACAGAAGCTAGAATTCTACACATGTGGTGCCCAATTGTTCAAATCGCTAACCACTCGCCCTGTGGTATATATATATAAACTACTGGAATAGGCCCCGGGGCTATTCCAGGATTATAATATAGAAAGCGACAATATAGTGATAACACGTATTTTTGTGTCTTCTTATTGCTACTTAAACATTCATTCACGGAATGAACGAAATATTATTGTTGCTGCAAATTACGAATTCAACTTGGTTATACAATGAGCGGTTCAGGTCGAGTTATTAAAACATTAAAAACCCTATATAATGCAAGGTTTTCTAATGCTTAAAAAGAATAGTCCCCTGGGGCTATTCCAGGAGATTGCCAAGAAAATAAAGAGGCCAATGAGAAGAGACTATTAGTAAATGTATTCAAACATAAGCCAATGGCAATGGGTAAGCGGGTATATATGTGATACCATGTCTTCACCTGGTCACAGTGAGCTCGTTTGTTATTCGAAAAACAACTATTTCAGAAGAAACCTTGGTTTCACAGATTGTTTGCCTGACATTGAAGATGAAGGTGTTGGTTTTTATAGTTTTATTTGTGTTCTTGATTTCATCGTCTCTTCAACAGGAGCCAGTTCCGCGTTCGTCATGTGAGCCAAGGTTCGAATACGATTACAGACTGCTGACCAGGCTGATATAACTGGAAACCGCGCAGCGTGAGGCGTTGACACTAATCTCCCAACTGCTGGCAGACAATTTTGAGCTGAGGATAGAGGTAAATGGTAAGACTAACTTTGAATATTACATTTTGACTTTGCGTTACATATGAATTATGATTTATCGACATACATAAATGATTCAAACAATGAAAGTAAGTAAACATACTTGTATATTTACACTTTTATTTGCAGACCATGTGTCGGTGGGAGCAACCTACACTAGATGGGGTAAATCAGTGTGCCAAAGTAATGGAACGGAGCTCGTTTACTCTGGCCTCACCGCGGGTTCTCACTACACTCACGGCGGAGCAGCGGTCAACAACCTCTGTCTCACCAAATCCCCATTATGGAACAAGTTCGACGATAACGAACAAGTAGGGGCTCTTGTTTACGGCGCGAAGTATGAATTTTACTATCGAAACACAATTCTTCATTGGAAGTGACATAAGAGACCAAGATCCGCCGTGTGCCGTGTGCAGAACACGTCGATCAAGCGCCATGATGATTCCAGACAGGAATCAGTGTCTAGATGGTTGGACGCTGGAGTATCACGGTTATCTGAGCGGAGGATCCTCCTTGCATACAGCGGCAACGGAGTTTTTCTGTCTAGATGCAGACCCTGAAGTCACTATAGGTGGCTCAGCCAACAATGATGGTAAAGTTTTCTATCTCTCCGAAGTTCGTTGTGGGAGTTCCTTACTCTGTCCACCCTACATCAACGTTCGTGAACTGACCTGCGTCGTGTGTACTAAATAGGCACATCGAGATGACATTTAAGATGGCTACAACCATCCCCACACATTCCTATAAAAATGCTTATACTGTTAAAGAGCATAATTATGTTGGCTTTGACTATCAACAGTGTATGTGTTCTGACGTAAACTGCTATGTGTGTAAACCGTGAACAGTTAATGCAATTATTGTGTTAAATATGTACCTTGTGTCATTTTCTAAATATGATTCTATCATAACACATTATTATATCATTAAGAAAAAGCATTTTATCGGTCTCAGTTGTCCGGAATAATGTATTTCACACATTTGTTTTAAATAACAAGGTACAGAAAATCGGTGTCTGTCAAATTGGTCAGTTGTTTTGAAAAATAGTGTAGTGAACGAGCCCAGCGCCGTCTTTTCGCATAGTTGAACCTAACCTTAACGGTAAGGCGAAAACTATATTTCCGGATGTAAACAAACTTCTAGGCATTTTGCATTTCTACTGTAGGTCAATCTTTAATTAATCTTTATAAGTGCTGAGACTTTGAGAACATTATTTCTTACAAATGCATTGATTATTAGCGAAGACTATAATTCAAACCAGAGTAATTTTTCCATCGTAATAATTAATAGAAAACTATCATGTCGTTATTCCACGAATTCATAAAGTTAGTGTAGGCAACATTTACCTATTTGTAAAATGGTTTGATCCATTGAAACCACGTGACCCGTAGTATATAAGCCGCTGTACCACAGTATTTAGTCAGTCTCCCTAAAGTATCCCGGAGTCTCCCTGAGTCTCCCAAAAGTCGTAACTTGTTAAACATCGCTGTACCAAAAGGTAATTAAAACTGACAGTAGTAGTCTGGGCTCTCTTATATTAAGGCTCGTCTGCAAGTACGGCTCAGCCCGAAAGCGACAGTCCAAAACTAGTAGTCTATCATACCTAGTAGTCTTATGCCATAGAAGACCATCCCGCATAGCTTCATGCTACTGTATGACCATGCCACAGTAGTCTCCGCTTACATATAGCCTCATGCCTGATAGTTTAGAGATTGTTATAGTGTACATATTTCATTACGTTAATTCTTGTTGATTATTTTTTATAAACCAATTATTGTATTAATCATTTGTTTAATCACACCGGCAAGGTAGCCAGGCGAAATTAATTCATATACTGTATAGCTAGGGACGAGCTAGCCCGGTGCACGTTACAATAGTACAGCTTTAAGCCCAAATGCAGATAGAGGGTCACACTAATGTTAATCTTGAAATATAACGTAAACGTTATTCTTCAGTATGTTTTTATAATTATCTTACAGCTCATAAATAAACCCATGGCATGTACAGTTTGTCGTTAACTTAACGATTTTAAGTTAACATGACATGAGTTTAGGAATAAAAATGATTTGTTGTGTATCGCTATTTGTGTGTATGTGTAATTTATATATAAAAAATTCGTGGTTGCTATTGTTTGTTTATTACTTTTAAGAATAAGATATGAAGCGGTATAGTTATCTTTAAAGCACTATCACGTTACGTGGTTACGTGAATGTGAAGTAAACTTACATGAAACGACTGAAATTATGAAAACGTCTTTGAAGTTTTAAAATATTTTTCACCAGGTTTTTATACAAACAACTAAGATTAAGCATAACATTAACATACTTTCATACATGAATCTAGTTACTTTCATCTTAAGTATGTATTGAGCATGGTCAAACCGGGTGTTACAAAGGACCATGATTCAAACCACTTTCATAGCGACGAACAGACAGAACATCATATAATTATTCATGTTCTCTTCCAAGGTAGAGTTACACACCAGCATGTTTCTATTTTTTAAGGTCATGAGTTTAATAAAATAATAATATACATTTTTCAACGTGGATGAACGAGTCGTCAAAATTAAGGTGTAAAGTCTCTACTTGAATAGTCACATTAAGGGTCCACACACGTTTGGTAAACGATTTTGAAACGACAATTCTTTATAGAATTTTGAAAAAGATGATACGTTAAGTTTAGCGTCCTAAACAAGCGTTAGATAGATAAAGCATAAAGATGTTTACAAGGTTTTATGTAACACTTCAATGCAGCCACCACGTTTGTCCCATCAACGTAAAGAGGAAGTAAAGTTTTCTTAAGACGTACATTAGTTTCCTGTTGGTTGCTTCATTTGTTCTCTATTTTCAACGCCCTTTTAAAGTTCTATCAAGGCTTTCGTGTCTGAATGTTATCTTGGTAATTGTCGGTTTAAAATACTTAATATATTATTCCAGTATACAAAGAAGAAAACATGCGATATATTTATCAGTCGGGCGAAAACTTTAATAATTTTAAAGTAGATTAGTTTTTAGTCTACCACCTTTCAAATGAAATGCTCATACGAGGTAAATCATAGAGCTAATGTTTAATAGTTTAAAAATTGTATGCTCTGTTTCAATAAGATATTGTTTTATGGTGTGTGTGATCTTTGTGAGTCCCAGCGAGATGAATATATATTTTATTGATAACAACAACTTTTCTTGTGTTAACAATACTTTTTATATAACACGTTTCAGTTGAGTAGCGAAGTGAACATAACATATCTCAATTGACCTATGAACATTCCACCCAAAATGGCGTTTTGACGGACAAAGTTTGTCAGGCCGTTCTCTGTATTCACCTTTTAATCCAGCCTATACAAACATATATCAACATAATCTAGTATAGGTAGTTATTTTAATAAAGCAGTTACTGCAATATGTCTTTCATATTATAATATCTATTCAGTCAAGCGATACGCCAATTTCGTAAGCCAGGGGTTGGGGGTGGGTTGTCGATTGCTCAATTGTTACTGTTTTCAAACGTATAAGTTACGTTATAAACAGATATGTAATAAATATATAAATACAGATTAATAATGTCTTGTAATATAATTATTAAAGCTCAAAATACAACGACAACATACCATTGCTGATAAGCTTTGAGCTGAAAATCACTTCACAAATGTGTACATGGGTTTTACAAATTGTACAATTTTCCCATATAAAAATTAAAACAGTACATAAAATCCTTCGAAAACTAAACCCGGGTCATCGTGGTCAACACGTGAGGAATATAAATTGGCGCACTTATACACTAAGTTAAAGATAAATTGTCAATATTTTACGGACCACATTTGATTGTAATATAACTGTAAAATCGTTTTGTTTCATGGGCACGGTGTTTCGTATATTGACGATGATAGACATGTTCGTTGACACTTGAATGCGTGGACGTTTAAATTATTTTTAATATTACTAAAGTCAGTAAATATTTCGTTTGGATCTTTAATTCACCGACTGCCCTTCCAGCGAAATACGCGAAAGTAAATTATAATCAATGATTAAGTAAATATGTCGAATGTCCGTTGTGCGGCGTCCGTCATTCGTCGTCTATATTTCCACTAAAACATCTCTAAAACCGCTTTATACATTTTGACCTAACTTCACAGGAATTATACTTTTGTTTATCCCTACGAAATATTTTTCAAACATTTCTAATTGGTTATATTAATAGGTCAGGAGTCAAAAAATCGGTTTCTTATTCAATGAAATAGTTATAAATGCATTTTGTTACAAGATACAAAGTTTCGTTTTAGGTAAGTTATCGTCTTGTAAACGATTAAACCGCAGTGTCAAAATGAGTAAAACTAGATGGCTTATGTGATGTAAATTAAACACATATTTGTATAACTTATTTTTTAAAATGGCCAAAGGTGAGACTTTTAAGTTAAGCATCATTAACACGTGTTTGTTACAAATAGGCAGTAAACATCTGTTTATAATGTATTTTGTATTTTCAATACGGCACGGTTGTCAAATCAACGAGACGAGGAAGTTAAATTTTCTAAAGAAGTACCATGTTTATTTTTCTGTTGATTGTTTCCTTTGTTCTATAAGATCAAAACCTTTTGGCGCCAGGCTTTCGTATCTGTCTTCTATCTTGGTATTTGGTGATTGAAAATTGGTCCATGTGGATGTGATATTATTGTTAACATTAACACGAACGATGTCATAGATTCGTCTGTCGTGAAATACGGCAAGCTTTAACTAGGTTAGGTTTTAATCCAGTACTATTGAAACATTATTCTATATATGCTTGCTTCGTCATGCAAATGTAGAAGCAAATGTCTACTCGAATGGAAATTGTATTTTTTAAACATTGCATTAATGTGTTGTATATGTTTGTATGTAATTCCAAATGTATTTTTAAAACATTGCGTTAATTTGTTTTTATAGGATTGTATGTAATTCCAAAAAATGAATTGCTAGTTTATTGTAAAGTAACACTTATGTACGTTTAAACTTTTTAAACATATAAATATTTTCATACCTTAAAATATTGTACACACGCCAATTCAAAATTGAAATTGTGAACGTTTGAAGTCTTTGAAAGGCAATGCAATGCTCGTAAGAATTTAGTTGCAATCATCCAGACTAGCGAAAATAAAAGAAACCAATGAGAAAGGGAGTTTAGTGTATGTATTCCGACGTTAGCCAATGGCAATAGGTGAACGGCTATAGATGGGTTCACTTGTCATTCTCCTGTCGCTGTGAGCACGTTTGTTATTTAAATAACAACTATTTCAGAAAACATATTGGTGTAATAGATACATCACCTTATATTTTAGATGAAAGTGATGGTTTTTGTAGGACAAATTCTGCTTATGTCAGGATGCTAGGGACAAAGTGTTGGCATTTTATCTCCCCTCCTTATCTCCCCGGGGTCAATGTTTTACATTTGTGTTAATTGTTTCTGGTGGGATACATTGCATTATTGATTTATATTTTACACCAAATTACTGAAAAGTTGTATTAAAATAAAGTTTGGATAAACAAAAACATATACTCTTGTACATTTTCAAGATTTCATTTACCATTTTATCATGATTTTCTGGAGTATTGTTACATATTTCACAGCATCAACACGATTGACTCATGTAATAGAATAGATTATTGTTTCAAACGTGATTGAATTATTTTTATATGTATGTAGAATGATAACTGGAACAGATTGTTTGAAGTTGGAGTACGATATTTTTTCCACAAATAATTATTTTAGAGGACGTTTATGGCGATAAGTGGCAGTATTCACCTGTTAATATTATCCTTCAACCACAACTCTACGTACTCACCTGGTGATTGTATCCTTCAGTCCCAGCTGACCGAACTAACATGGTAATTGTATCTCCCAGCCCCAGCTGACTATACTGAACAGATAAAAGTAACACCAGCACTAGCTGATCGTACTCACTTGTTGACTGTATCCCCCAGCCACATCTGAACGTACTCACACGTTGATTGTATCCTTCGGTTCCAGCTGACCACACTTACCTTGGGATTGTATCGCCCAGTCTCAGCTACCCATACTTACCTGGTAATAGTATTCCCCAGCCCTAGCTCATAGTACTCACTTGGTAACTGTATCCTTCTGTCCCATCTGATCATACTTACCTTGTGATTGTTTCCCATAGCCCTAGCTGACCGTACCACATTTTGATTGTATCCCCTAGCCTCAACTGACTGAACTCACCTGGTGATTTCCCCTAGCCTAAACTGGCCGTACTCACCTGGGGACTGTATCCCCTAGCCTCAACTGACTGAACTCACCTGGTGATTTCCCCTAGCCTCAACTGGCCGTACTCACCTGGTGACTGTATCACCTAGCCTCAACTGACTGAACTCACCTGGTGATTTCCCCTAGCCTCAACTGGCCGTACACACCTGGTGACTGTATCCCCTAGCCTCAACTGACTGTACTCACCTGGGAATTGTTTCATCCAGTCCCAGCCGACCATACTCACATGGTGATTGTATCCCCCAGTCCCAGCTGACCATACTTACCTGGTAATAGTAACATCCAGCCCTAGATTACCGTACTCACTTGTTAAGTGTATCCCCCAGCCACAACGAAACGTACTCACCTGTTGATTGTATCCTTCAGTCCCAGCTGACCATACTTACCTGGGGATTGTATCGCCCAGTCCCAGCTGACCATACTTACCTGGTAAGAGTATCCCCCAGCCCTAGCTCATAGTACTCACTTGGTAACTGTATCCTTCAGTCCCAGCTGACCATACTTACCTGGGGATTGTATCGCCCAGTCCCAGCTGACCATACTTACCTGGTAAGAGTATCCCCCAGCCCTAGCTGATCGTACTCACCTGGTGCGTGTATTCCTCAGCCCTAGCTGACCTTACTCACCTGGTAATTGTATGCCCCAGTCCCAGATGACCGTACTCACTTGTTGATTATATTCCCTATCCACGACTGACCGTACTCACCTGGGGATTGTATCTTTCAGTCCCTGCTGACCGTGTGCATCTGATGATAGTATCAACCAGTTCCAGCTGACCATACATACCTGGTGACAGAATCTTCTAGTCTCAGCTGCCCCTTCTCACCTTTTGATTACATCCCCCGTCATAGATGACCATACTCACCTGGTGATAGTTTTCCCCAGTCCTAATAAAAAGATGATGATTTGATGATGAATTCACTGTGGTACCGAAAGGGAGAAATACTCCGGTGCTATGGCCATCAGACTATGTTTCGGTTAGGGCCGTAACCGCTAAAGTAAACTTTTACGATGACCTGCAGCACCATAGGCGGTATATTCTAACAGACTATCATACTTTCTATTACAATTAGCTTTACAATTCTGACCTTACTGGAAAAATATTGCTTTGACGACGTGCATATACAAATGTATGCATGTGCATTGTAATCATGACAAATTGGCAATCTAGACATAGTTATAAATGTATATCGGAATGTTGCCATGTACGCATTCCATGTTACTAGTTACTGCATGCAGCTTGGTACAACTTACTACCAGTTTCTCTTGTGTTACGTGTTCTATTATTTACCTACATGAAAAGTGTTTGTGATTGTTATTTTTTGGCAATTTAGCCTTTCACTCTAGCCATGATTCGCCATACTCTCACATTGATGGGAACAATATCATATTACCGTAATAGTTAATAAAAGCAATGAAAAGTATTGTCTTTAAAGACAATGGTAGTTTCAATACATGCATGGTCAGATGAAACGTCCGTTTAAGTGCATATTTGTAATAGTTTTGTAAACGATAAATCAGAGTACAGCGGCGTCTTGTGCATTCGGTTCGTTTAGCGGCATATACTGCTTTTGACTACGGAGCTGAACAGATCTCTTTTATATAAGTTATTGATAGTTTGTTTCAATCTGAGGTTCCCAATCTGCTGCTGGACAAGTGCACCAATCATAGCAATTCTGACAGCATTCACGGTAGTACAGTTCTACTGTAACTTTTAGCAAATCTGATGTTAATAATGTATGCACTCAACGGCAACTTAATACCAAATGGGCTCCTGGTACATTTCTCACTGTTTTTATAGCCTAATTCTGGTCCCGCTCCGACACCTCCATACCAACGCCAAATCAAAGTTCATCACCGCAATAGATCGCTGCTTTAACGCCCGACACCGTCCCACCGTGTCCGCTCGTAAAACGCTTATTATCGCTCAACCAACGTTTATGCAACGTTTAATCACCGCCTGTGCAAAGCTGGGGAAGCAGCGGTTGTCCAGCGTTTAAGATTTCTGCGTTGGCCTAGCTTACTCCAGAGTCCACGAACGTCTAGCAGTGCCAATCATTGACTGGGCTTTGTACGAGCGGTGATGAACTTTGTCAGAACGGGAAAATGCCTCTTCCTCTGCGCTTGCAATATTTTTTGCAGCTCAAGGCATTCGGAGCGGGGTAAACATAAACGGTGACCAAGCGTATACGGCGTTTCTTTAACGGTGGCCAACGTCTGTTAAACAGTAACAAGCCATGATGATTTTTACCGCTCAAAGAACGGTCCAGCAAAGTTCGTGTGATAGGACCGGGGCTTTACACCAAGCACTGAAACTTTGTCATTGTTATGTATTGATTTAAACTTATTTATTTAAGGTCGATTGCGAAACAAGTTATCCCAACTTATATTAATCACTCTTGACCGCTCATTCCAGATGGTATCCATCTCTTTTTTTGAACGAGGTTTAAGAGTAGAGAGAAGCCAGACCTGTCCTTATATGCTGAGCGTCAAGCAAGGAAGCATCTGGTACCATTTTTATAACGTCTTTGGTATGACGCGGTCGGGGACCGAACCCACGAGCTCCTGCTCACGGGGCGAACGCTCTAACCACTGAGCCACCGCTGCGGTGTTATTGTTATGTATTGGTGTCTACGAATTAATTAAGTTGCTTGTCTACGAAGAAGGTCAAAACATGAAGTGTATAAATACAAAAAATAGTATGTTTTATCATTCTCCTAAAAAGTATCATATTTTGACATAACGCGGATTAGTTCTTAAATTTGTCATAAATCCAACTGTATAACCAAATTAAAGTGCTTATCATGTTAAGGATAAGCAATATTTCATTCAGTATTCCAATAAAGAATATTATGTTCACTCACGGTCATTGTCAAAGTACTGTTAATAATATCATATAATTATGTTTTCTACTCACCCTTTTAATATCATATTAAACGCCAGCAAATGGTGTTCATCTTTTCATTCCTTTCCAAATGCTTCTACTACCACCACAATTTTCATTGCAATAATATACCGGCTTGATTTTACAACAAAATTATTACAAGCGCTCTTTCTGATTGCAAAGAAACAACTATTACTTGACCAAATTTTACTCATATTTGACCTTGACCTTAATTATATGGGTCAAGGTCGCCAAACTAAAAAAACAAAGTAGGCTTACTGGACATAACATCATTTAATATTTTTTGTGAAAAATGTTTAAACCATGCGTAATTGTGGTTGTATCAAAGGCAGAGCTGTCACATATCCCAAACCTACACCGCCAACAGTCGGTGACCATGATCTTGAAAAACAGACATTCCCACCACTGCCAGATAAAAAGATTTTATACTGGCAGAAAGTAGAGACACTGGAGATTATCACAGTACCAATGCACAATCTGTTCTAATTTTGTCCCAGTTGACCCCTAAAATGACCCGCTTTGTACTCCCCTACAACATCATGACGCAGCAGACATTTAGAAAAACTTTATTTTTGTGATTTTCGGATTTTTCTTTTTTATATTTACTTTTTTATTTATAATTTCTTAAATGAATCCTCCAAGAAATGTTGAGTTACCGCCTTGGTACGGTCAATGACTTTCATTGGGAGTATAAACCAGTTTTAAGCTATAGCAAACTTCACACTTTCTTAACATTTTTGGAGAAGAAAAAGAAAGAAAAATGCATTTACTCTCTCCAACCAAGTAACAGATATAAGTGTATACAAACATACAGACATGACAATTATATGTTGAGTTTTTCTTATTATTTTTAAAATTAATTTAGTTTTTTTACAATATGAAGGCAAAGTAGCATAATGTACATCCTACGCTAAACACTAAAGCAGACCGATGACCTAATTGTTTTAATTTTATAGTTCATATCATATAGTTGTTTTAGACATAAGCTGTTGGTATACGAAGTATTATCAAAATCTTTATGTAGAAAAAAACCTCCAGCGAAACACCTTAAAGCCAAACGTTATAGGATGTATTAACGAACCTTACTGTAGACATATGTAATAAAAATGTTTGTTGTTTTTGTTCATACCTAAACGCAAAATTAAAAATTGAAATCGCTTACGTTGAATGTTTTTACAAGGTAATGCAACTATTTTTAGAGTATTGCTGCAAACAATCCGACTTTAGAAAACAAAGGAGACCAATGAGAAGAGATGTTTAGTGAATGTATTCAAACATCAGCCAATGGCAATAGGTAAACGGGTATATGGGATATCTTGTCTTCACCTGGTCACATTGAGCTTATTTGTTATTCGAATAACAACTATTTCAGAAGACTTATTGGTGTAACAGATAGTTTGACTGACATTTAAGATGAAAGTGTTCGTTTTAGTTGTATTTGTGTTCGTGATTCCGCCGTCTCTACAACAGGAGCCCGTTCCGTGTTCGTCATGTGAGCCAAGGTTCGAATACGATTACAGACTGCTGACCAGGCTGATAGAACTGGAAACGGCGCAGCGTGAGGCGTTGACACTAATCTCCCAACTGCAGGCAGACAATGTTGAACTGAGGAGAGAGGTCAACAGTGAGACTAAATTAAAATATATCTTTTTGACCTTGTTTTGCATATATATGTTTATTTATTGACATAAATGAATCAAACAATAAAAAAGAAAGAAATCATACTTCATATACGTAAAATTATGTTTTCAGACCATGTGTCGGTGGGAGCAACCTACACTAGATGGGGTAAATCAATGTGCCAAAGTAATGGAACGGAGCTTGTTTATTCTGGCCTCACCGCGGGTTCTCACTACACTCACAGCGGAGCAGCGGTAAACTATCTCTGTCTTACGAAGTCCCCATTATGGAACAAGTTCGACGATAACGAACAATCAGGGGCTCTTGTTTACGGCGCGGAGTATGAATTTGACTATCGAAACAGAGAAAACTTCTTTGGACGTGAAATAACAGACCAAGACCCTCCGTGTGCCATATGTAGAACACGTCGTTCAAGCGTCATGATGATTCCAGGCAGGAATCAGTGTCTGGACGGTTGGACGCTGGAGTACCACGGTTACCTGAGCGGAGGATACTACGGTCATGCGGCGGCAACGGAGTTTGTCTGTCTAGATGCAGACCCTCAAGTCATTTTGGGTGGTTCAGTAAACAATGATGGTAAACTGTTTTATTTTTCCGAGGTTCGCTGTGGGAGTTCCTCTCTCTGTCCACCATATATCAACGGCCGTGAACTGACTTGCGTCGTGTGTTCTAAATAGATACACCGAGATGAATACGACCAACCCCAGACACTCGTAAAACTGTTAAAGAGCATAATTATGTTGACTTTGACTATGAACATTATTTGTCTTCTGAAGAAAACTTCTATGTGTGTAAACAGTGAACTTTTTATACAATCAATGAACTAGTATAATTATGTACCCAGTGTCACTACCTTAAGGTGTTTACAGATCTTTTAATAAATTTTATCTTGCTGAAAAATATTAGTAGCTTTAAATTTGTAAATTAAATTTATAGTTTTAAGATTGAAACTCATTGTAATCAGCGGTTATCCGATTTTCTTAAAACGAAAATGTTGACTATGGAGAAAAAAAATGACATAAGTTTTAGAAAATTTGGGATAAGGTTTACCTTTGAAACAATATTTCGTATATTGTAATAAGTTACGGAAGATCGACACCTGTCAATCTTTTTCAGTTGTTTTAAGCAATACAGTATTAAGCCTAAATGCGAAGTGTGAAACTAAGGTTGACCTTGATAAGGAATTTTTCCCCTCAATCGTTACACACTCGTATGCCTAATATATCAATGTTAACAACATACAAGTGTACATGACATGGGTTTATTCATACAAATTAAATTGTGTTAATCGCTATTTGTGTGTATAAATGTGTAATTTATATGTAAAGAAAACGAAGAACTATTGTTATTCCTTGATATTTAATTATCAGTACATTGGTATGAAAATGTTAAATTCCCACTATCTGGCATTTCCCCGGAAGATCTAGACGAAACATATACAATGCTCCAAACATGATTTGATAAATAGACATCACTGAATTTATTATTTACTAGATCTATAACACCTGTCTACGAAAAAATGTTCTTTTTTATTTGCTTTATACTCATGATATAATTGTAAATTATTCTGAGTACCAAATAAAGTTATGTTATGTTATGTTATGTTATGTTATGTTATGTTATGTTATGTTATGTTATGTTATGTTTATAACATATTATGGTCAGATATGAAGCGATGTATCTTTAAGCAATAACATGTGACGTGTATGTAAAAATGAAATAAAATGAAGTAACACGACTCACACGAAAATGATTTAATAAGAACACGTCTTTTAAATTTCTTTTAGATTAAACTTAATTTGTACATACCTTTGTACATGTTTGCAGTTAGTTTGATATTTTTAATCTTAAGTATGTATTCAACATGGTGAAACCATGTGTTAACAAGACACATAATGGCTCAAAGGAAACCCTATGGCAACGAACAGAAAGAACAAAATATAATTAGTCTTGTTCTCTCTCAGGGTGAAGTTTCACTTCAGTGTGGTCCTATTTATTGAGGATGTGATTTTTTAAACCATTATATTCTTCATTGTGGTTGAGCATCTATCAATATAAAGATGTAAAGTATAAACCTTCTATCTACTTGAACGGTCACATTAAGGGTCCATAGTCAATATTGAGGTCTATAGAGCAAACCACAATATCAGACGTTTTAAAGCGTTCCAAACTACCGGTATTTCAAACTTACATTCCCATGCTGCTTTCTTTCACAAAGAAAAACGTATGCGTATTATAAAAGCATGCACGTATTGTGTAAGGTAATCGTTTTGTAAACGATTAAATGAAAATCTTGAAATCATTT
>Ga0224511_10000727_pt1 | contig 17225 bp, 6 predicted proteins | sample SF_May12_sed_USG_2_FD_169988 | JGI IMG/M metagenome (GOLD analysis project Ga0224511, IMG submission 169988) | Sediment microbial communities from San Francisco Bay, California, United States - SF_May12_sed_USGS_8_1 | ecosystem: Environmental > Aquatic > Marine > Sediment | place: USA...
GCAAAAGTGTTGATGTTTAAGGAACAAAGTTCAAATTAACAAAATGCATAGACTGTTTAATCTTTTTTTAACAAATTCCGTGGACTGACCCGGAACTCCCAGTGATTCGGAATGCCTTGAATAACTGATTACAGTGGGCCAGAAAAATAACTACATAGTCTTGATTTATCACAAGATGCTACATATTTTCCATTAAGTACTGTTTTTCGTGCAATAGCAAATTGTTTATATGTGCCTTTTGATTAATTTATTTTGTCTTAGTATTCAAAACGTTTTTCACGTCCCGTCGCTTTTGGTTTTCACGTCCCGTCGCTTTTGGTGAAGTGTCAACCATTCGGTCTACGTTGAGATAATTGCCAGAAAGCAATTTAGGAAAATGTGTTGGGAAATGGGATACAAAGGAAAGTATATTTTTATAAAGAGGGCTTAATGTAGTATTCTACATTGATCATATTTTGTCTACACCAATAAATTTTGCCTTAATATAATCTGATAAAAAGCGGAAATCTTAAGAAAGCATATATTAAAAGGGGGAAAATAGCCCTAAGTTTGTTTTATTAAAGGTGTTTATTAATGGTAATGAAAGATAGCACATATTTAGCATCCCAAGCGCATGAGCGGAACTCTTTCTGCAAACACAAACAAGTATTTAAACATCTTTTAACTTTAAAGGAGCTTGATCACAAAAAATTGAGTTGTAAAGTACTTATCTTAAAATATGATTTAGGCATGAGTCTTACCAAAGAAATGTGATGTAAAATGGATGACACTAAAAATGTGACTACATATTTTAAAAGATGAAAAAGTGCATGTTATATGAGGTAAATCTTGTTTGTGTCCGTGGACAAGAAAATGATTGCCCCTCATAATAAATGGTATATTGAAAATGTTCTGGTTTGTGCACATTTTTTGTTCAAAACAAGCACATGGTACCTATGCACCGTTCCGTAAAATTTCAAACTCCGCCCATCGCGGTTCATTTGCTTTGATTTGGTGAAGGCTTGTGAAGAGGTCTTTCTTTTGTGTTTTCTAGGTCAGATTGTCACCTGTCAATGTATTCCTAATCCACTGGTTTAAAATTGACCGTGTACTGTTATAAATAATCGTGATTGACAGTTGCGGAACGGTCCATTGTGTATGCTCTATTACGCAGTTATTTAGACTTTTAGGAATAGTTTAGATTTTCCCATGTTAATGCCCAAACCGTGCTCTGTGACTTTAAACAATATTAGATGATGTCGTTTACTTAATTTTAAGCATGTGTTCAAACCCCCCTTCTCTGCCAAGTTATCGGAAAATAACATCTCTTAGTATGATTCATAAATGTATGTTCAAACATTTATTATTATTACATAAGTTTATTGTCTTTCAACATGTTAACAAAACTCAGACACACCATTACATCTTAATGTTAAGTATTTGGTATATATTTCACTTTTCCAAAGGAAGCATTTAACATTCCTGATCCATTATGCATTCGTTGTTTAGAAAAGTTGGTTACATCTTCGTCTAAAAACAGCCTTCGTAATTCAAGGTTGATACCCTTCGTGGTAATTTAATTGCTGTTATGATATGTAGATAGTAGAAGACGCGCTACTTTTTTTCCCTGCAACATAAAATACCACTTGTCTAAGCGGCTATGTATGGTAAAATACTTAGTGTAACTGCAATTACAATTTAAATAATGCTATATTATTGTGTTAAAATGTTTATTATGCATTTAAAGCAAATGCAAGTGTTGAACATTGCACAGATATACAATCAGTTAATGCTAAACCCAAATCGTATTTCTAAAATGAGTTTATACGCAAGTAGGAAAATGGAAATACATGAATAAGGACAAAGTGTAAGGGAACACGAGATCGATGTATTGTGTAGAAAACTCGTTTGTCCATTATGCTAAGTGAACAAGTAAGATACATGTATATTGGATTGCCAGAGAGCAAGGAAGTGTGTATTGACGCTAATTAAAAGATACTCTTATTCATTTCCTATGCAAGACAGGCTTACTAAAATTCATCAGAAACATATATTTCTGTATTTCAAACAAATTTAAATAACTTTTTGCCAGTCAAAATAGTACAAGCTAATATACACAATTGACATCACACAATTTCTTATCAAAATGAGCGCAATTCAATGTTATTCTCACAATAACACATCACTTAGTACCACCAGTTAAAACTTCAACATAGGGTGAGATGAAGATTCGCTTTTGGGCTTTATTTACAGGATGTTAAACGCTCCGCGCTGCAGAAATGTTTTGGCTATCCAACCTTGTGGATTAATGGATTCCCATCGCGGCAAGAGCAAATGCTGCCTTAGTAGTTGAAATATAGAGAACCAACAACAATTCCTGCGTGGTCCAAATGAGCCACCCTCCAATACAATAACTTGTTTTATATTGATTCGTCCTTATAGTTTCCTTTTTCAACACCGAGTTTGTGTCCCTGTCAATGGACGTTACGATCCGATCTGACCGCTTTAACGTGTTCACAACGTTGTTCTTTGATGTAGTACATACATGTATAACACTTAATTAACAGGTAATGCATTAAAACACTTTAAAGAAAGACAAGACTCATGTACAAATAATAAGCATGTCCGAGTTTCTCGTTAATTCTGTCTTCCACATGACCTGATTTGTGAACTAAACCAATCATCATCAAGAACATTTCAAGTTAATGCACTTTGTGACATTTCCACTTAAACAACGTAATGGACCATTAGGGTCTGAAACAATATTTCTATTTTAGCACCGACCTTGTCTCATACGGCGCCGCGTTTAAGAAATATAGATAAAATTATGTTACAGTGTCAACATACAAAAACAACATTAGTGTCACCGTATTTTACATTGTATTTAAAATACCTTGTTTTATTGACAAGAGCACTTGAACTTTGTACATTTATGCATGAAATAATGGTAATGCAAGTGGAAGGCGGAGGCAATTACAGCACACGTGTTAATGTGTTTCGTCTGCGGTCTTGAGACTTAGTTTACGATCTTACAATTTAGTTTCTTAACATAGAATATTAAATACATTCATGCAGTCCCTTTAGTTTTGCGCATGAGACATATATTTGCACTGAACTATATTCGATATGTTATATGTGGATACATTGTTATCTGAACATCATTACAAAAATACAATTGTATTTAACGTGGCAATGCATAGTTCCGCAAAACTTCAATTTCTCTCCTTTACATATGGTCTGTTTCATAAGCTTAGCACAAGCAAGAGGTATGCTTTCTTTTGTATTGTCTAGGAAAGAATGTCACCTGGCAGTCATAACCCTAATCCATTGGATTTATATTGACCATGTACTGTTAAAATATTGGTCGGCTGTCAAATCAACAACACCACCTTTAAAGACCATTTGAACATCATGTATACGATTTTAAAATAGTACATCGGTACAAAATGATGGAAATCTGTTTACTATGTTGGCAGACATTAGGCCTTTCTAGTGTTTGAAGTCAAATTAATGATTTGTGTAATTTTACGGCTTCTATGACATAAGCCTTAGCACAGATAAATTGTTCCGCTTTCGTTTATTTTCGAAACCCCAAATTATTGCATAAGTAGTTATGTGCACTACCGAATAAAATAATACGGGCGCAAGATTAAAATGAAATATTGAGTTTATATTTGTGCATTGTGTTTTACAATATTCCTCTATTATAAATAATAACATATGAAGGCTCTGATTATTGACGGTGGCATTTTGACATCAATGGCTTTTGCGTACAAACTAGACAGTTCATCATATTAACATGATGCATCTATTCGGACATAACACACACATAGGGGCAGACATTCATTGTCATGTTATTAGAAAAGTTCATTCCTGGTGTAATAATTGTCAGTTATCGTCTACCTTGTTTGATAAATATCCCGTCTGTATTAGGTGCATGTCCTTGGGACAAATTCATACGCGACATGTATAATAGCTTAATGTGACGAACTGGCGGTACAACGTGAACATAGCAAAAGCATTAACTCAATCTAAAGTCGTTTTGACTCTCGAAACTTGTTAACTTAAATATGTACACATCCCTTACCGCTTCTGATATAGATACAGTATGAGTATTAAAATTGGTTTGTTGCAGTATGGACCAGACAACAATAAAGTAATAGTTTCGTTTTAGAACTCTGCCTGTTTTCTCATTATTGCAATAGTAAAAATACAATAGCTCATTTGAAAACTTGCAATCAACGCCAGTTCTTGATTTGGCTAATTGTAATTATAGCCTGTCAGCCATGTCCTTTCTAAAATATAGGAGAAATATAGGAATATATCTGCAAGAAATATAGGCGTTTTTGAATAGTATTGAGGCAACATAAAGGAGTTTTAAACTTTTAAACTTAAAATAATATCATTTCTCGGCATTTATACAAACAAGTTTTACCCGTACAAATAATGTTTCTACAATAATGAATGTCCAACATGTCTAACATTAAAATAAATGAATTAACTGGGCAGTTTGTATTTTTACAATGTAAACATTTTAAACTAATGCACACTTCACAGTATGTGCTTTACATTATCTGTGAATAAAGTGTGCGCGAAGATGCTAGCGAATAAGATCCAGAATATTCAAGTTTATGCTGCAGTTTTCTCATAATTAGTACACAATGTTGTAAAACACTACAAGCATATCTATAAATAATCATGATGTCAAAAACAAAGCACTTATTTACTTTGTAGGTGTTTTTCCCGATATATCCGTAATTAAATGTCTTTACAGAAATAAAAGATTAATTTCAGCCTGGTTTGTTTAGATACTGACAAGTAAGTTGATGTGTATGTTAGAACTAAAAGACATGATGTTTGTCATTTTAAGCAGCTGCTATAAGGTTTAAAATAAATGTTAAGGGCTATTATATTAATTTATAAGTGAGTTTGTGCATGTAGCTGTCATGTTGAAAATTGTGTTATTAAATAACACATCAGCAAAAAGAACGTGATAATTTAGTATTGATGTCACTTTGGGCATCCATACCCTGGATCGGTTAGTGCCTCAACACACCAAATTATAGTTAATTTATAAAGAACACTGCTTAATAGCCAAGTACATTGCGTTGTAAAGTTAATATGGGCTATGTGATTCATAAAACAAGTTACCATTTTCACTAAACCATTTTCTATTAGTTTTTATCAATATACCGTAAATATGAAACATAAGTCTAACAGTTCAAGATATTGGATTGGAAATTTCAGAGATTACTTTATACCTATGTTTTTGTATTTTGTAATGACATGCCAGTGTTCAAGACGAAAAATGAGAATGGAATTGCTGGTGGTTCATGCCAAACAAAGGAATATTTAATGTTTATTAATTGTAGACAAATTTACTAAAATATAGAAATATAGCTGAAAATATACGAAAATATAGGAATCAGCTGACAGACTGTTATTATTAGGTAAGTATGGTCCTTGTAGTAATTAATCGGCAACATTTTAAAGTACTTTAACGTTGGTAATGTTAACGTTTAAATGTGAGGCTAAAGAGTACGTTACGTTCTGATAATTGAAGCTGTTTTACTTATGATTTCTGTTAATATTTGTCTCAAACGCATCTGCTCTTTTTAAAACGCTTCCTCGTACAATGCGACACGAAACGATTTAACCCATAAATGCAGAAAAGAAAAAACGGTGAGCTACACGTTTTTAACTACTGTTAATAAGTTCTATCAACTAGTGTAACGTATATTTTATGTTGTATTTGGCAGTTTCTGATAATAAGTTTTCTTGGCGTAAAGAAAGAAGGCATGTTAAGGAGAAAATGTATGATTTCCTATTTTAAAGTGCCCTTTCATCAATATTTCTTTATGTCATTGAACATGGTATGTTCACGACGTTGCTATTGGTAAAGTATTAAACATTCAGTATCCATTAGGATAATTGCCAGAACGTTATTTGTAGATAACATGTAAGAAATGCGATACAGCAAAAGAAGGTTTGCAGAATAGAGAAGTATATTATTTATTGATAATAAGGCGTCTGCAATAATTACTTTTACCTGAATATATATATTTTTTTAAACATTTCTCTTGCTGGTCTGTAGCAAACACGATTTAAAAAGAGTGTTTTAGATAAGATCTGGGTTTAAAAAAAATAGCCTCTTGTCTTGTGACCTTCGTGTTGGGTTGCCGATTTCAAGCTTCAAGAGACAAAACGCCTTTATATTGAAATATTAACTTAAACACAGATGGACCTTTTGGGTTTTATGCTTTCATAACGTGGAAGCACATGTTAATGATGATGAAACTAAATATAAAATCAATATGGGATAACGTGACAGGAGTACAAGACACACAACTTAATCATGTGCATATTCGAAATAACTGACAATGTTCGTCTTTAAATGACTAAAGTACAACATCAAACATAACATGTGGTAAAACTATCCGCCTATCTTTGTTACTTTTAATTAATCCTTTTACAAACTGGATATACACTATTATAAAAGCATAAGTTGGTACAGTTGTTATTGATTGGACAATAACTACGTATGTTGCAGGTTTTAACGGCTGTTCGTCGTGTCACTGCCTTCTGGTTGTAATTTATCTAAACATGTATAAACACTACAAAGTGGTATACCCTGGACTCAATTACTTGGGTATTTTTGATCAATTGTTCTGAAAGACCTTTTACAACTAGGATCTAAGGTTTACCAATCTGTCTGAGAACTTCTCTTGTTAACATAGCAACAGAAGGGATTGTGTCTGCTAATTTGTCTAGTTCATATTTTGTGTTAAATATACACAATTAAGCATTGATTCCTTTTTCGTGCGCATATTGAGTATAAACGCACAGACTCAATATGCGCATAAAATAGAAATCAATTAATATATTTACATTTTCCCCATTATTTTATTATTATTACAAATATGTTGACAAAAGGCGAGGACTATATATTGCGTGTCATGAGGACAAAAACGTGGGGTAAATCCTGCTTCGGGAACAGCTAATACACGCCCTTTAACAGTCTAAGTCGATACTAGCTTCCTACGCACGAGAAAGAGATTTAATCTAATACGGTGGTGTTGTCCAGCATTTTAAGAAATAAGTAGACTGCTTACACACACAAATATTTTTATTGTTCTTGCAATTACTGCTACAAAAGAAATAGATTTAATTATTGTTCTTTAAAAAAGGAAACGTCGCGTTTTTTTCCTGCTTTTCATGACCCATCATGTAACGATTGTAAACAATAGAACAGTATGCAAAAACGTGCTCTTCTGAATTTAGACAATATGTACCGTATTATTTTTTACCGCGCTTACATGTAGCTTGCTAATTAAAAGATTGATTGACAACCCTTAATAGATGTAGCACCTTCGTGGCGGTCCAGAGCGAAGTGCAATACACAAATCAAAAGCTCTTATGTTTCCGACAGACAATTAAGAGTGAATATTAATATTTAGATGGTAGATTATGCCGTAGATATACGGATCAACGTCGCGTCTTATCATAACGCACATCGTCATTTTAGGCAAATCAGAAACTTTAATAAATTTTACGCTGGCAACGCGCTCATGCAGTATTTGACGTAACTATTTTTTTTTGCATTTGTCAGAGCATGGGGCGTCATTTCAAGCGTTCTGCCGATATGTTTATTAAAATACATGAAATCGCGCGTCTGTAAAGGAATTGAAAATCATGCTAAAAGGGTAAAAAAAAATTGTTTTCTTCATAAACAGCAGGGAAAACAGTATTTCGTAAATATGTATTGATCCTATTGTTGTTAAAGTGGTCGTGAACGGATATTAAAGTTTGGTTCGAAGCTCTTCGTTTTAGTAAAATGTATTACAATTGCGTAAAAATGAGTAGTACACGAACAGTTCTGCGCATTGCTCTGCGGGGTTATTCGTAAACTCTTTGACGGGACTAACATTTACTATCAAGGGTGTTATCTAAATAGTAAACAGTTCGTGTCTATTGAATTAAGTATTTGTTGATGCATAGTCAAAACGTAAACATGACGTTAGCCACATTAAATAGTTTTACAATATAAGCCATATCGAAATATGACTGAAATAGGGTGATATAAATATTCGCATCATTACTCGTTGTCTTCCTACTCATTACATTCCTCTGTAAGAAGCTAAGAAGCTTCCCATGACGAATAACAAAATCAAAAAGCGATCAGAAAAACGTTCTGACCGTTTCCCAAATTGAATATCACGTTGAAATTTGCCATAAATGACATTATGACATTAGGAGAGACCGATATGTTTGTTTGCCTATACTGGCTATCTGTAATGGGCCAGAAAGAGAAGTGTATGTCTTGAATCTTCGCCAACACTGGTCGGCAAGACTTGCCTTGTAACCGCTCGTTATGCACTTGTCTTAATTTGTTTAAATTAGCTTTGTTGAGCGTAAGCGTTATAGTTTTCTCATAATGACAAATGATTGTTTTCGTATTCTAAATAAGATATTTTATTTACACCGAAACCTTGTATATGGGAAACATGCTAAGTTCGTTATTTGTCCATCAATGTAGGCTTATGCAAACTAGTTGTTTCAGCAAATCAGTTTATCGTTTAGTGGTTTGTACTTATTCATGATTTGTATAGAAAATATACGGTAAACAGTATATTAAGACCTTTGCGTTCTGCTTATACAAATATTAACCATGTTAATTAGACTTGGTTACACCAGATAACAATATTGATAATATTATTGAGTAGATCGAGAAATGAACATTTCTAATTGTTAAATACTGCTGTCAAAATTATTTCACAAATACAATGACATATTATTAGCATACCATACACTTACTTTATTTAATATTATATTATATAATTATTTCAAATGATCTAGGGTATTTTGGCACCTCCTCCGTTTGATTGTTACAATGTGTTTCACAAAAAGGAAATGCAAACATCTTGGGTTTAAATTAATCATGAAAGTTAACAAAAGGAATAAGTATGATAATAAATTTCAGTTTTCTCAATGCAACATTGCCTATCTTAAAGGAAACTCCTTTGTTGAACTAACTAAATACAACTTTACACTAAACGAGTTTAGTACTTAGTCGACACGAGTTCATGATCAGTGAAAAAAATATTTTTATTTGAAAATATAGTAGACTTTGCTTGATTAATAAATTTATAATTAACATTTAAAAAATCTGATTTAATATTCTATGGTCAATTTATATATAACTCCTCTACTTAGTATGAGTGTCCTCTCGTTCATTTGCTTTAATACATAATTACTACTGTTAAATACAAAAATAATTCAAAACATGTACGATAGTATAACTTATTTTACGTTTTAAGTTACTTTATTGCATTTGAGATATAAGTGCTAACCTAAGACTGCGCGACTCTCAAATTATTAAAATTTATCCAAATTTAATGTACTGCGAGAAAATGTATGTTACCGCCGTATCCCAAATATACAAAAACTAAAGCGAATAATTTTTGATAACTTAAAAATACGTTTGGGAACTATTAAAATTGTATGCGAAACGTAGTCGAATTCCCGATAGAATATGATTCCTCTTCTGATGTAATCAATTATTGCCGTATAAAGTTGTTTATATCATCTGATGGTCCGTTAAGCGTTATTCAATAAACGCAATGGATGCACTTCATGTGACTGACAATGGGTTCGTAATCAGACAAAACAAATGTAGCCTCAGCACTTTAGTTAGGAAATTAGGTCTTCAGCATAACAATCACCATACTACAACTACACATGTCTAATTCTTCATTGGATGCTAGTAATGAAAAACAAATTTTAAACAATGTGTAAAGGTTAACACCCCTCCCCCCTTTTGGTACGCAGTTTTCAAGAAGGGGGTAGACGGTACGCAGTTCACAAAGGGTCGGTTAGCAGTACGGAGAAATCCTATAATATCGTACTCAGACCACACATCTTACTTTAAAAGGGTGTATTGCTCATTAAAAAATACAACGAACGTGACAGATTAGGTCAAAAAACAATAAAATATGTTTTAACTCAATGAAAACGCCAAAATGTGTTTGTTGTTTTTGTTACACAGTACACAGTAAAAGGCCAACAAGTAATAATCTGCAATTTGATAACATATTTTCGTATCAGGAGGATACAGCAAAATGTTTAAAAAATATTGCTTTCATAATAATTATTTCGAAATCACACGATAAAGCATATAAGTAATTAGCGCGAGTCATTATATATCGGTGTAAACAATTTAACTACATTATATCTCTACTTGAACATAAAACAAAAACCTTAACACCACACTGTTGTTAAAACAAGTTCTTATTAGTGAATATAAGTCAACATCTGTTTATAAACGTACAATTATTCATTCTCGAAATGTAGAACTGTACCTTTTGATCGATTATGTCTTAGAATTTAAAACGATTTTCACCCCTCGTCGCCTTTGGTGAGGTGTGAACCATTCGGTGTACATTGAGATAATTGCCAGAAAGCAATTAAGGAAAATGTTTCGGGGAATGTGATACAGTGGAAAGTAGATTCCTATAAAGAGTGCTTTTAGTAGCATTCTTCATTGATTATATTTTGGCTGCATCAATAAATAGTGCGTTAATATAATTTGAGAAAAGGGGAAATCTTAAAAAAGCATATATTACATATATTTGGAAAATAGCCTAAAGTTTGTTTAATTGAAGTTGTTTATCAATGGTCATAAAAAATGACACACATATGTCTAAAATATGCCTTCGTCTTTCATGGTTGATGCCATTCGTGGTAATTAAAATTGCTGTAATAAAATGTAGATTGAAACAGACTATGCATCGTAAAATACTTAGTGTAAGTGCAATGACAATTTAAATAATGCCATATTTTAGTGTTTAAGGACACACACTTGTATTTTTATCAAAATATTAAGAAGAATGTCCTCATTAAAATGTTATATGTATCATGCTTATACTTTTTAACCATATACATTATTTTTTAAATAGAAGTAACCTATATATGTTTTAATTAAATTAAAGGAAAATAATATTACACCTTATTACCTCCCTTAAATATGAATAGAATGAAATTTTCAATCTTGTTTATAAAATCAAAAAAAAGCAAAAATTGAGAAAAGCGGTTTGGTGGATCATCTTAAAATGGCATATATTTTTATAAAAAGGGGTTTTTAAAACCTCTTCCTTGCTGCACATATGTGAATCCATTGCACTATTATTACCTTAAATGTTTATTATGTTGAACATTCAACGGGTATACAATTAGTTTATGTTTTTGGGTTGCGTCCACAGACGCAACCCATATATTCGTTTCATTTTAGGGTTACAATATGGCCGCTTTTCCTGTGATGGTTCCCGATTTCTTTATATTATAATTATGCACTGTATTATAAATGTTGAGAACCACCATTACCAACTTCCGGGATGTTTACGTCAGATAGGGTTTTCCCAGGCCTCCCTGTAACCCCCGTACTGTAGAGTACCGTCCAGATTCCAAAAAGTGGATATAGCTGAGGTAAACATTATTACAGAACTTGGATTGGACGACTGACTGACAGTTAAAAAAATCATTTTTAGGTTGCGTTCACATACTTATTTTTACGTCGAAATCCGTATTTAGATTTAAATATCAAATATGTACGGAATTTGGACAAAAAACCACTCACTACAACTTGGCAACCCTTCCTTTTTTAAGGAAATTTTATTGTGAGATAGGTTTAGGTGGCGGCTGTAAAATGTCGTCCTTACTTCATTAGTGTGTAATAATATTGTTCTCGTCTTCAGTGATCATGGATTGTATGTTGTTTACATTTGATAATAGAGACCCGTCCATGCGCTAGGGGGCGTTAATGGAGCGGCATCGTTCATTTCCACTGATGAACATGTTCAATAAAACCGAAGCTGCTTTTTTCCATGAAGGCTTTGCTTCCTGAGGGATATCCCTTTCATTTTTAATTATACGCAAGGAAAGTGGAGATAAATGTATAAGGACAAAGTGTAAGGGAAAACGAAATGGATGTTTTGTGCAGAAAACTAGTTTGTTCAGATTGGTCCTGCATTCTTATCTTTGCTCTGAGAAGTTGTTGACATTATTTTTAGAGAACAAAGAAGATAAATGAATATTAAATTTGTCAGAGAGCAAGAAATTGTGTATTAAAGCTATTGAAAAGATAAACTCATTCATTTCCTATGCAAGACATGATTACTAAACTTTTATAATTGTTTCATCATAAACATTTAACCGATAGCTTTATACTAGTCAAAACAGTACAATTTAAGGAAATAATCTTATATACACAATTGACATCACACAATTACATATCAAAACGAGCGCAACTCGTTTTTTCTCGCAATAACACATCACTAAGTACCGACAGTTAAAACTCCAACATAGAGTGAGATTAACATTCGCGTTTGGGTTTTATTCACAGGACGAGGTGAAGAAATGTTTTGGCTATCCAACCATGTGTATTGATGGATTCTTATCGCGGCAAGAGCAAATGCTGCCTTAAAAATTGAAATATAGTGGACCAACAACAATTCCTGCGTGGTCTAAATGAGCCACCCTCCAATACAAAGACTTGTTTTATATTGATTGGTCCTTATATTTTCCTTTTTCAACACCGAGCTTGTGTCCCTGCCAATGGACGTTACTATCCGATCTGACCGCTTTAACGTGCTCACAACGCGCTACTTGTTTTTGGATGTAGTACATATAACACTTTATTTACAGGTAATGCACTTAAAACACGTTAAAGAAAGACAAGACCCATGTACAATTAATAAGTATGTCCGAGTTTCGTGTTAATTAATTCTATCTTTCACATGACCTGGTTTGTGAACTAAACCAATCATCATCAAGAACATTTCAAATGCAGTTAATGCACTGTGCGACATTGCCACTCAAACAACGTAATGGACCATTAGGGTCTGAAACAATACTTCTATTTTAGCACCGAACTTGTCTCATACGGCGCCGCGTTTAAGAAATATATATAAAAATATGTTACGGTGTCAACCTACAAAAACAACATTAGTGTCACCGTATTTTACATTGCATTTAAAATACCTTGTTTTATTGACAAAAGCACTTTGAACGTTGTACATTTATGCAAGAAATAATGGTAATGCAAGTGGAAGGCGGAGGCAATTACAGCATACGTGTTAATGTGTTTTGTCTGCGGTCTTGAGACTTGGTTTATTATCTTACATTTAAGCTACTAAACCTAGAATATTGAATACATACATGCGATCTTTTCAGTTTTGCGAATGAGACATATATTTGCACTTAACTATATTCTGATACATGTATGTTATATGTGGAGGTATTGTTATCTGAACATCATTACAGAAGTACAACTGTATTTGACGTTGCAATGCAATACTGGTAGTTACGCAAACTGATGAAAGGGAAGGACTTGAATATCCTTTTTGCATATTGCCCGTTCGATGAGTTTAGAATTTAATTTTCCTACATTAGTTTTCTTTAGACACAGATACTGTTCCAATTGGACATTTCCTAGCTTTACCCCTTTAACCCCACATGTGTATTTTTCTATAATATTTTGTCTGTTGTTGTTGTACACAACCATGACTTAATAAAGGTAATTGTTGTTGTTGTTGATAAGTTTTATCGCAAAGAAGAAGTATGCTTTCCTTTGTATTTTCTAGGTCAGATTGTCACCTGGCAATCATAACCCTAATCCATTGTATTAAAATTGACCATGTTCTGTTATTAATGATCAAGATTGACAATTGGGAAAGGTACACTTTTCTTTTTTTTATCAAAACAAAATGTTTTTGTCTGATGTTATTAATAAATAAACTACACACATTTTAAAGACCCTGTGAACTTAATGTAAACTATTTTTAAATAGTACATCGGTACCAAATGATGGGAATCTGTTTCTAACTTTGGCATCTATTTGACCTTTTTAGTGTTTTAAGTCAAAATAATGTTTTTTATTTAACGGTTTCCAGGCCACTAGCCTTAGTCTAGTAATTATTAGCACAGAGAGATTATTCCTCTTTTGGTGGGGTTCAAACCTCCAAATTCTAGCGTAAGTAGTTCTGTGTTCTCCAAAATAAGGTCATCCGGGCGACACTAACAGCATTCTAATGACAGATTGGGTTTGTATTTGTAAATTTGTTATTGTGTTTTGAAACATTCCTCTTTTATGAATAACATATAAAGGCTCTGATTATTAACGGCGACATTTTGATATCAATGGCCTTTGCTTTCTATCAGGACAGTTAATCATATTTAAATGATGCATCTATTCGGACATACCACGCAATAGGGGCAGACATTCATTGTCATGTTATTAGAAAAGTTCATTCCTGGTGTAATAATTGTCAGTTATCGTCTACGTTGTTTGATAAATTTTCCGTCTGCATTAGGTGCTTGTCCATGGAACAAATTCATATACGACATGTATAATAACTTAATGTGACGAACTGGCGGTACAACGTGAACATAGCGAAGATATTAAGCAAATATAAAGGCGTTTTGCAGCTGGAAGCTTGTTAACTTAAATACGTACATATCCCTTAACACTTCTGGTACATATACAATATAAGTTTTAAAAGTTGGTTTGTTGCTATATGGACCAGTCAACAATAAAGGAACAAGATGGTTTAGAAGTTAAGAAGTCTTTGCCTGTTTACTTCTCATCATTGCATTAGTAAAATTACAACAGATCATTAATTTTGAAAACTTCCAATCAACGCCAATTCTTAAATTCGCTAATTGTAATTAAATAATTATAGTCCCTGTAGTAATGAATAGGCTACATTTTAAAGTAATTAAACGTTGATAACGTTAACGTGGAAATGTGAGGCTAAGGTGTAAGTAAGGTTTTGATTTTTGACATTGTTTTACATCTGATTTCCGTTATTATACGTCTGAAACGTATCATCTGTATTCAAAACAGGTGTCCCATCGTCTTCCGATATACGTTGCTTCCTCGTACAATGCGACATAAAACTTTTTTAACTGGTTCAACGTTTAAGGTGTAAAAACTGCAGAAAAGACAAAACGGCGAGCTACACGTTTTTAACTACTGTTAATTAGTTTGACTTTCTATATAAACATGTGTTTTATTCTGTATTTGGCAGTTGTTTTTGTAATAAGGGAGTAGGCTTAATTATCCTGGGTAATGCATGGCTAATGAATCTTTAAAGACGGCATGTTTCAAGGAAGAAATGCATGACTTTCTTTTTTCATCAATATTTCTTTATGCAATTCAACATGTTATGTACACATCGTCGCTTTTGGTGAAGTATTAAACATTCAGTATCCATTAGGATAATTGTCAGAACGCTATTTGTGGATAACATGTTGGTTAATGCGATACAGGAAAAAGAAGGCACTACCAAGATGGTCGCAGTATAAAAGTGAATATTTATTATTGATCATATTGCGTCTGCAATAATATAGTTTACGTGAATGTAATTCTTTAAAACATTTTGTTGCTAGTTTGTAACAAACACGATCAATATACGGTATGTTACATTAAAATTAGGTTTCAATGATTGGGCAATTATCTTGTGCACGTTTCTTGGTATTACCCATTTACAACCAAACGTACAATTCACCTCAAGAAACAAAACATTGACATTACACTGATATATAAAATGTGTGAATTAAACGCGTGGTAGTTTGGCTAATAAGACTAATTAAAAAAGTTTTAATTTCATCTATTAAACGTTTTTGTGTGATAAAGAGTATTTTCTTTTGAAATGTGATTTAATTTAACTTAATTGTATGCTTTACATTTGTTCGTCATCATAGATGGTAAATTAAGTGCGTTATATAAACCTGCTTATGACTGACAATGCCCTCCACATGTTAACAATAATGATTATGCATTTGTGGTGCTTGTGTGGCGGTTGTTAAATGTTGCCCCGTACTACATTATTGTGTAGTATTATTAGTTTTGGTCGTCAGGAATCCTGGAGTGTATGCTGTAAACATTTGAAAAGAGTTTCGCTCATCCACTATGGTTCGTGAATGGTGCGGCATGGTGTTGCATGTTTCATTACCATTGATAAACAGCATCAATAAAACACAAGGTGCTTTGTTCCCTATTTTCCTAAGAATCTTCTCTTTTCTTAGATAAATAACCTTATCAATGTTGCAACAAACAAACAAACAAACATACACACAAACAAACAAACACAAACAAACAAACAAACAAACAAACAAACAAACAAACAAACAAACAAACAAACAAACAATCAAACAAACAATCAAACAAACAAACAATCAAACAAACAATCAAACAAACAGACACAATCCAAATAAACTGAATAACATAACAGATATGTTGCACAGGTAGAACGTCTTTTTTCTATATAAACATTATAAAACGTAAACTTAAAGTACTTATGCGTCATAACGTTGTATTCCATGGAAAATGTCAATCTCTAGTTGTTGTTTTTTGCAAATTAAACAATAAATGTAATATTTAGCAAGTACTTTAACAAGACACGGTGATGGAGATTTAGATTAAAATATATATAGACTGTTGTGTCTTTCCGAAAGTTACTGCGTTTTGGCTGGAAGTCAACGATTTATTATTTTAGACAGCGCATGGCGATGCCATATAAAGTTACCATAATAGTGTTGATAATAGTGTAAGGGTAAGTGTTCGTTTTAAAGCAGCTGACCTCCAGAATATACTAGAAAATCATATATTTCAAAATATCCCTTCAAATACAAAATGTACATATAATATATGTTAGAAATAAAAAAACGGTTAAAACCTACATATCTTCATATTTTTGTTTGCTTTGAAAACAGACAATTCGCTTTTCTGCCATCAGGATATTTTTACTCTACGTAACGGGTACTGCGTTAATATGCAAAGAAAAACGATGTTTTACCAACGATTTTGTCAACTTTATCACTTGAATTAAGGGGTCAGTAATAATAGATTTCGCTACTGAACATAACTTGACCAGTATTTACTGGGTTTGTTTCATTTTCTTGAGCATCTGGATATCCGCTGCTTTAACGTTACTTCACTTTAACACACACGTATTTTGTGTTGTGCCAACTACTGTTTAAAAATTAACATCTATAAAGTGTTGAACATGTTTTATCAGAAGTATTAGCACCAACAGTTAGATTACTGACGGACGGCGTTCAGGTCAAATTGCCGCAATTTAGAGGCATAAGCATGTATTACACTTTACAATCAACTTACTCAATCAATATTCCTTTTCCTGTTATGGAGTCATCTTGCAGAGTTTTTTGTAACAGTCCCACCTTAGAGA
>Ga0224511_10000728_pt1 | contig 17216 bp, 9 predicted proteins | sample SF_May12_sed_USG_2_FD_169988 | JGI IMG/M metagenome (GOLD analysis project Ga0224511, IMG submission 169988) | Sediment microbial communities from San Francisco Bay, California, United States - SF_May12_sed_USGS_8_1 | ecosystem: Environmental > Aquatic > Marine > Sediment | place: USA...
TTTGACTGGCAACCCGGAAACAGCAAATGTTGTAACACGTGACTTTCTTGAATAAATTATCCTTTCTATTTTTAACGGCTACTGCGTTAGTAACGCAGTAGATTATGCAAAGAAACAAGATGTTTTACCAACGATTCTGTCAACTTTCTCCCTAAAATTTATGGGTCAGTTATAATGGATTAGTCCACTGAACAAAACAAGACCAGTATTTACCGATACTTTTATTTTTTTTTCATTTTTTTTACGATTTGAGCATCTGGAGGACAGTGGCTTTAACAAAAATACAATATTTTGTACTTAATATATACCTTAAAATTGAAACATGTGCGTGTAATTTTAATCAATGTTAACGTTTCTGTTGTCATATTGTGTGATCTTAACTCCGTTTTAAATTTAATTATTGTCTGTTAAATGTATATGTGACCATTAGAAACTTAGCCTAAACTTTATTTGGCTCCAAGACCAACTTCGAATGGGTAGTGTACCAATATGGCACTGTGACCCTCAAGGTGTGAGTGCTTGTAGAAGTGGGCACGAACTAGAACTGACCACTTCTAGGGTCATTAAGGGTCATAAGGGGTCAGAATAGACTGCATGGAACATACAAATGGGCGTTTCACATTAATTTCTTAAACATTTAAAATGATCACTTCAAGCGGCGAGTACAATAAATTTAAGGTAATAGGAACCACTATGACTCTCAACTCGATTGTAGCTATGTAGTAAGTACAATAGCTAACAATTGTGAGGGGCCATACATGACCGGGTTTGAGGCCAAGTAGATTATCAGTAACCCTTGAATCGGCATAGAACCTTCACTGACTATTGGCTCATATGTCTAAAAATGTCAGCAAGGAGGTTTGTGTAATTCCTTACAACTATATACTTGACAATTGCAGTGGTCAAAGCATTTTTATCAGTTAGGGTCATTTAGGAGCCAGTTTGAGAACTCGTTGATAATTTGGACCACCGAAATCGGCTTGGGGTCATATTTTATAATGAATCGTGGGTCATATTTGCCAAATCGGCTAGGACCATATGTGGCAATTTATTTTAGGACATTTCTGCACAAGGTATGCGTACTTACCCTCAATATTTACTTTATTTGATAAATAGTAATTAACATACCTGGTTTCTATGGACAATAACGGCCAGTTTGGGGTCAGATTTTAAACTCAAAGATCGGATGGTGCATTGGGCTTTGTAAATATTAGCTTCCAAAACAACTTTGTTAGTCTTTAGGGAGACGATACACTGGTTATTAAGTCTCGTGTAGTAGTGTATATGGTCTGTCTACCTTTGTTTAGAAGAGGCTACTTTATAATATGCTTGCCCAACTAAAAACCCCAATCAGACCTAGGCCTTTTTTGCAATTTGCACAATTGCCAAATTTGATCGACAGAGAGTGGTAGTATGGGACAATTTGTTTCATCTAGTGGTTCTAAAATGTAACAGTGGTTAAGGGCTGTTCACGTGAAGGTTTTACATTTGGCTTTTTTAAGTTGTCGACCGAATGGAATCAGTGTAGGGCCTTAATTGCTTTTATCTAACCGAATTGCATACGGACACGTATACAATGAAAAAAGCTTACTGCCTCCCTAGGATAGGGTACTGTATTGGTGGACAAAATAAGATAAAAATATATTCTAAAACATTAAGAATGTATGTTGGTGGATATTTATCTACTGAGAAGAAGTGTAGTAGTGTATGGGTTCGTTGACAAATCTGAAGACAATAACTGCTTGGAGTCGTATTTATTGGCTCTTTAACCAACCTCATGTGGCCACAGCACATAGCAAGCAGCAATGTTCCTTGCTGCAGGACAGGGTAACGTATTGTTGCGGCCAACAGGGGCTTATATCTAGTGCCTGTTAGTGGTTGTTTGGGGTTGATAGAATTTTAAAGTTCTTAAATAGGTCTGCAACATAATGTAAAAAACAACGCTGCGATGGAGGTTGATATTGAAAATGATTAATTAACAATGCAATGTTAATTCTAGTGAAAGAGCTGAGAGATGATAAAAGGTCAGTATGCTATCTTATAACAAGCTATATGTCAAAACTGAGATGGTGCTTTCGCGCCTCTAAGCATGGAATTGGAGGTTACTTAACATAGCAAGTTAAGGCATACACATCCTTTCATCAGTTTAATACAAAGTGAGCAAAACAAACTAACTTAACAAGTTGTTTGACACTCAAAGAGAATTCGGTTAAACGTTATTTAAATATCAAGATATCATATGACGAAAGGACACTTCTATGGTATTATAGTTCTGAAAACAGCTATGTCAAGAGGCAATTTCGAACGAAAGTTTCAAAAGTTTTTAAAATTACTTAAATATGTAAAAAGAAAGAGTACTTATCATATCAAGCTTCATTTAATTAAAATAGCTATGTCTGAAGTTTAGTTATGTTATATAACACGAGAAACAGATGCATGTTGCACAGAACAACATTTGAATGGATCCGTTTTCTTTTGCTATACCACACAAGAAATCGATATGGCTGTTTATTATTATTATTTTATAAGCAAAACAAATCAATATATTATCTTCACCAAAATTTAAATAATCATGTCTTAATTCTTTTATCGTCGCAAACAATGTTTGTATTTGTTATGAACTAACCCAAACAGCCAGCACTAAGAAATCATACCAACATTTATTATTATTATTATTATTATTATTATTATTATTATTATTATTTTTATTATTGTAGTTCATTTTTTATGCAATATCCGGAAATGTGTCACGTCCGGATTTACGGCAATTGCAATAATGTTGCCATTTTAAGCTATTAGAAAGGCTTTGTTTTGCACAAACTTTGTAATTATTAACAGCAAAAATATGTAACAACATTTTGATACAAAATAAGACAGTTAGTTGATACATAGCTTATGTGCATGCAACAAAATGTGAATTTCTTTAGAAAAATAACCAATTTTTTCAACTTGTAATTAATATTCATTATTATGCAAATTAGGTAATTAACTGATATTTATAGTAACATATTTTTTAAACATTCTCTAATATTTAGACACAAAGTAAGTTGATTTAAATACATATATAGCCAAGATATGACACCATAATGCATTGCAATCCTTCATTTAAAATCGCATGGGTTGCCAATGAAACTAGTTTATTGTGCCCACATCCAGCGTCGATTTTCCATCCATCAACCAGATTCTTAAAAGCCAGCGTCCATACTACAAAAATATGCGAGTCTACAAAAATCCCACTAGGGGGTAAATATTTCACCTTCTGGCCCATGACTATTATATGTATACATTTATTGTCAGCACAAAAGCATCAGTATTACGTTTTTTAACAGCGTACCATTCTAAATTATGGATATGTAAATTGTTGTAATTCCCTTTTCTCGGTTGAATTTAACTTACTACAGCTGATGTTTAGTGCATGTGTGGTGGCTGTAAAATGTCGCCCCGTACTTCATCATTGTGTAGTTGCACAAATGTGACAATGAATTCTACTGAACACCATCAATCATTTAAACGGCGCAGGTAGTGATAGTAATCGATTATCGGTTCAATCGGTTGGGACACTATCGATAACATTACGATTATTAATCTGATGTATATTTAAACTTTTTCATCTTTTAACTATAGTTATAGAAATTCCTAGATACATTATAATAATTTTTCTAGACTTTTTAGTATTTATATATTTATTAAATAAAATAAACAATTTAACAATGTTCAATAAAAAATGAAGTGACTAGAAGATCAACCAGATTCATATCAATAGTCAATAGTCTTAAGTTACTCTGAAGTTCTTAACTCAATACTCTTTTTTACCGGGTGGGGACGCAGAGAAGATTCATTGTTATTTTCATCCTCGCCTTTGTCGGTCATTTATCTGTTTGGATTGTTTCCCTTTGGCACGGTTAAAAATCCGAATTACCGCGACTTCGCTTTCGTCTATACAGCAATCGATTGTTGCGTCGGGCTAGATTTTCTAACCGATGTCGGCGACTTTGCGATAATCGGCACATCACTATTTTCATCTTTTGAAACAACAGCTGCACCTTAGGTTGTGCTTTTGAGACAATGGAACATAATTTATAATGTAAATTATTCTGTATGCTTTCCATGCTTCTTTCTGAAGTTCTCTTAGTTTTGACTGGCCAGATGTGTTTTTTTGTAAAAAGAGGTTTATAGAGTTGAAAAATGCAAGATTTCTGCAATTTTTCTTCTATTATGTAAGCGTAGTAATGGCGTATTTTAAAAAAAATTCACAACAAGAGTAAGGAACTCATAGTACACTTTTTTCAGAATGTCCTTGTAATGAATGGCATCCGTAATTTGAATGTCAACCAGAGCTGTTTTTGTGTGTGTGTTTTTATCGTCTTTTCATTTGTTGCATAATTGTTTCCTCTTCTTGAATAAAAGTGCTTCCGGGTCTATACAAATATAAATTGAAGAGATGTCTTGTTCTGTGTTATTTAAAATGTGTATTTGTTGTATAGGCTATTTTGACATGTATCATTAAGAGTGATGCTGATTTCTTTGTGTGGAACATTTGTTTCGAAATCACTACAAACTATGATAAAAATGAGTTAATATATACATGTGCGAAACTTGTTTAGGTTAGGCGTTAAAAATGCAATCATGTTTTTATTTTAATGCTACTGTTCATGGCATTGATAAGCGATTCGGATGTGTGACATGTTCCTCACGATTCGTCACACAATGGGAACTTATCAATCATGAAAGCAGCGTGCATGGGGGAAAGACCTACACATGTGGGCAAGGGTTTGCTCGAAGATTCAGTCTTGTTGATCACCTCACTTCTCATGTTGGGAACATAGCTTATGCTTGTATGTGTGGGAAGATCTACACTTATGCGTGTAGTGTGGGAAGATATACACCTATGCTTGTATGTGTGGGAAGATATACACCTATGCGTGTATGTGTGGGAAGATATACACATATGCGTGTATGTGTGGGAAGATCTACACCTATGCGTATATGTGTGGGAAGATCTACACCTATGCGTGTATGTGCGGGAAGATCTACAACTATGCGTGTATGTGTGGGAAAAATACACCTATGCGTGTATATGTGGGAAGATCTACACCTATGCGTGTATGTGCGGGAAGATCTACAACTATGCGTGTATTTGTAAGAAGATCTACACATATGCGTGTATGTGTTGGAAGATCTACACATATGCGTGTATGTGTGGGAAGATCTACACATATGCGTGTATGTGTGGGAAGATCTACACCTATGCGTGTATGTGCGGGAAGATCTACAACTATGCGTGTATGTGTGGGAAGATATACACATATGCGTGTATGTGTGGGAAGATCTACACATTTGCGTGTATGTGTGGGAAGATCTACACCTATGCGTGTATGTGTGGGAAGATATACACATATGCGTGTATGTGTGGGAAGATCTACACCTATGCGTGTATGTGTGGAAAAATATACACCTATGCGTGTATGTGTGGGAAGATCTACACATATGCGTCTGTAGTGCGCAGGCACAAGCCAACTTGCAAAGTTGTGAACAGTTATGTTAAAAAATATATAATAGTGTTGCGTTCATTTTCTCCGTTTACAATGTTGATAAGTGTAAAAAAACATTTTGGATATTAATCTGTAACGTAACATAGTTTAATTTTAACTATAAACGGAAAAGGTAACCAAATGTTAGTTTACAAACGCAATAAGGAACTTGTAAATTCTCTACGTTTGACATTATTGGTGCAGTTCAAAGTCGATTATGTCATTTTCCGCACAACAAAACATTTTACTTTCGCACGTGCTGCCCCGCGATCAGTTGGATATGTATTCATTGTTGATAAAATCAGAACAAGATGAATTCTCCTGACTTCTATTTGGATGGACCTTGCCGCACGGTGACTGCTATTAAAGAAATAATATACTCCCAATCGATTACTTTTTGTTCTTAGCACCCGAGTTTAAAATAATCAACTATAATTTCGTAAACATGTATTGTCAGCAATCTTCAAGTAATGGTACTGAATATTTAACTTCATTAATTTTATCTAACATTAAAATTTTGTAATATTATATTCTGACGTTAACATTATTATATTAACATTTTTACATCATTTTACAAAATAAAGTCAATGCACCTGACAGGAAATATAAATACGCCGCTTATGATAATAAACCGTTAGCGCCACAACATAACCTTGAACATGGCGGGCGTTTCTTTTCAAAATAAAACGGCAACAAATGTTTTTATAATTTCCCTGATTTATATAATAATTGTATTGTATTGTAGCGTTCTCCCGAGCCTATACGATATCCATTGTTAAATAAATACATCAAATCATAGGTTTACTAATTTAAGAATTAGTATATTGTCTCAGAATTTATGATTAACAAAGTTCACTGACAGATTAAATGTTTATTTTAGAATTGTTAACTAAATTTGCTCTGTTAAAACAGTCAGAATAATTTAATCGCAGTATGTATTTTTGTAGTGCCCTCGGCCTTTGAAAAGTTATTACAGTCAGTCCAATCATTCGCGATTTAAAACCATCGATTGAAGTAAGATACCGGTTTATTCAATTAAGTAATGCTATGGGGCATCAAATTCTGTCAAGATAAACAATGAGTCAATTCAAATGAATTTACCTTTAAATAGTGCATTGAACTTATGTTAGTTGTTAATGTGTATTTCTTTTAAAGTAATGTGAGTCAGTCTGGATATTTCTACAAAAATATCATGGAAGTTGCCTCTTGGATGCTCTACGAGTGACTGACTCAAGAAAGAAGACATCTGGAGTTAAATATATGTTTTCTAAATGTCTGTTCCGTCATGATGTTGTAAAGGTTTTTGTGTCGTTCCTTGTGCTAGTTTTTGTACGCGCCATTTTGTCATGGTGCCCTTAAACATGACATATTTACATGGTTTACAACATTCTTTGTTTGAACATCTCTTTAATTTATATTATACTACTACGAGATCGGCCACTGGCCGTTTAGACCCAAAAGTGGCCAATAGGCCAGTAAAGTGGCCGCGACAAAAGTGGCCGCCCCCAAAATATTTGTGACGTCATTAAAGCTTAACTACTTCGGCCACTACTGAAAACGTCAACTTAACAACGGACAGTGCAAGAAAACTACAATGGCAACCATCATGATTTATTTGATGCACATCAATACTGGGAAAATAAGACTGAAGTTAACTTGAATATTACAACTAGATTCTGAATTGTATGTGAATTAACAACATCAACTGACAGAATTAAACTTATCAGTGCGTCATAGCTGGTGATTATTAATATTGAAGTAAAGGTGGTGATTCACATCACATACACAAAAATTATCAACATGCTTTTTACTTAAAATAAGATAATTACAAGTAACATAAAAGTGTACGGAGTTTTTGCCCTGAAAGGCTATTATTAAACAGCTGGTAAATTCATATTGAACTGTTATGAATTGCTTATGAGCTCTAAAGTCAGTCAAATGATTAGGACACATGGTAATTTGTAGCAGTGTAAAGTCAGCGGTGTCTCTACTGCCATAATGTAATATTTTTGCTGCTTAAAATGATTAAAGACTAGATCATTCTTCAATATGTATGCCATTTGATAAACAGAGACCGTTATAATGACTTATAACCTGTGTGTTCTAGTACCTTTAACAATTCAAGTCTGATTAAAGCCAAAGCAAATAAGACAAATTTTTTTAATGATTATCTGACAAAAAGATCTTGTTTCATGTTTTCAACAAAACGTTTAGTGATTATAAATCATTGCTGATGAGAAAACAAGGAAATAATGTATACAAGTACTTACGAACTGTTATATAATTAATTCGTTAGTTTGCATAAAAATGATGATTTCGTTTACAAAAATATTTTGGCACATTTAATTAAAAGTAATTGTGAGTCTACGTTGTACATATCATGGTTGTTTTTGCTAATAAAATGTGTGAAAACAAAATTTAGCGTAGCTTAAACACTGCAAACAAAACTGTTGATTTGGTGCTTAAAGAAAATATATACAAACACAAAAGTGTTTAGGTTTCAAATTTTCAATTGTATCAATAGAGGCATTGGTTCAACTCATAATCAAAAAAAGAAGTACGTCATATTTAGGGAATTAATTATACAGAATGTCATAGCATGTATTAAACAAGGCTAGAACTCGTTCAAAGAAAGGTCGGACTTTGTCAACTCCACTTCAATTGTAGACAAAATATTCGAGAGTTCTAGAATCAAATTGTGAGCCTAGAGCAGTAGGTAGATACATTAATGCGCCACATCACGCTCATATTCTTAATTCTCAATCATTAATAGTCATTACTCACCAGCAGCAAAAGCATCCATATTTAGAGAGTTTTATCCGGTATTCCTCCTTACTTACGGCACATATTCAGATAATGTACGTTGCGCCCCTGAAAATTGATTTGGGAAGCATACAGAGTTAGCATGCCTTAAGGTTTAGATGCGTGTCTGTTGTTTATGAGTATGTGTGCCAATCAAATGTATTTCATATATATATGTTAGCATTTTGTTAATATATATTTAAGTACAGCTACACACCGCGCGCGAAAAGTTAAGGTCCAACGCGGACATCGACGCGACTTTTGAGCAGTTTTGCCATTCAGATAGACCACGAACCCGAACTCGGAAGCCCGAGTCTTTCTTGCTGTGAGAGATAAAGTTTGGTCAATTGGAATCTTGGAGCAGGAAAAGTCAAAAACGTAGATTATAGTACTGTATCTGTATGCAATAACAACGGAGGGAATTAAATAGGCCTGTATGAGTGCCCAAAATTTTACCGAGAAAAAGTGAATTTGGAGAGATCCAACACCTCTTACAAGTATCATGACTTCTGTCTTGTTCGTTGTCTTGTCCAAATTTCTCAAAACTTTTCAAGCAAAGAAGATTGACGCTAGTACCTAGCGTTTTCTTGGAATGGTCAGGCGTACTAGTTTCTTTTTGTGGAAATAATGGAAGGGAAGCACTTGCTAATTGGTTGATAGCAAGCCGCACGACCTTCTGAAAACATCGATCTTGGGGTAATCAAGGCGGTCGTTCGCGCGAGCAAAAACGTGTTCGCGTTCACACTCTATTTGGACAGTTCAATTACAAGAAACTAAATTGCTCAAGGTTGATAAAATCCGCGATCGTCTTGGCGTTCGCGGTCTACATAAACGCACCTTAAACGATAACAATTGTTCGCACTAATGGAACGTATACCGTACAAGTACGCACGAACACTTATGCAAGCTATTAGTATAGGTTATAGTTCACATTTTGTTATTGTATGCAAAATAAATGTAAGCGAGCGATAGCGAAACAGTTGTTCATTTTGGAAAGCTCAATAATTTATAACCATTTATGATCTCGCTTACTGGTTATTAGGACAGTTTTGATGGTTATGAACCAATATATGAGATAAATCGTTCTTGCATTTGAACATTTTCTAAGTTCTGATTGGCTATGGAAGTAGGGTGAACTGTAAAAAGATATAATTGGGTTTAGTGGCACGGCACACGAATGTCACATCTTATGCGTACATAGCTCCCCGAAGACACTTTTTTACTGGATAAGGAATTAGGCAATAACTTGTAATCACGTTCTATTTTCTCATACAGACACTCTGTCAGCATTGAACGTTTGTGGGAGTGTGTACATAATTTCGACTGCTATACAGACACAGTTCGGGAATTCTTCCAACATGAGTACAGGTTGGCTCGAACGCTTAAAGAAAAACTGACTAAAGTCCGATTCTGCAAGGAATATGGTAAGTTTCTTTCATAGAGTCTGGCGTGTACGTTATGTATCTTTGTACGTATACTTCTAGTTATTCTTACTGTTTAATTATTATTTATGGAAAACATTTTGTGGTTTGTTTGTCGTCTGCATGGTGAACTTAATTAGGGGTGGTTAATGTGTGGAGACCGCTTGACTTTTCAACCATAAAAAAATTATTTTTTTAAAAATTCAAGTAACCTTTATTTGTTTAAAGATACTATGCCTGGTATCTGTTAGGTCAGAATTGTTTACATCTTACATTTTAACCATATTTAAACAGCGACCCCTACTCCCGTAAATATGAGAAACTGCCAAATATAGGTATTCATGCATGTAAAAATATTACAGAAAACATGTTTTTGTTGAAAATGTCTGGCCCGCAAATTCGGCTTCGTTTATTTACGTTTCGACCCATTGCGTCGAAACAGTTAAATAGCCTGACTATCAGTTGACTCGGTGGTGCAGTGGTAATGCATCAACTTTAGGTGCAAGAGGTCCCGGGTTTAATCCCCGGCTCAGGCAAGAGTTTTTATGTTTGATTTTTTGTATTGTTGTTGTTGTGTTTTTAGTTTTTGTCCAAAAGCACATTATTTGTCACAAATAATTGCAATTCCTTTTGCAATGCTTATTTTATTAAGTACACTTTACATATTGCAAGATTTGTGACTAATTGTAAGGGTATACAGATACAGACCTAGCATCTTCAAATTATATTAAAGAACATTTGTTTTACAACTTAAAACTTTCCTTTAATATGAATACAATGAACATTTTCAATCTTGTTAATGAAATCGAAAAAGCAAAATCTGTGGAAAGAGGTGTGGTGGATCGTCTCTAAATGGCATAATTTCAAAAAGATAATTTTACTTCTACCTAGCTGCAAATATGTGATTTTACTACTATTCTCTTAAAGCGTAATAAACCATAATTAATAGTGTATCATTATAACACGTTTTATATTTTATACAACGACAAACAAAACGCCACCTGTTAGCTTAGCAAAATGTTACAAATATTGAAAAAAATCAACAGAACAAATTAATCTTTTAAACACAAAAAATGTGGCAGTATGCGACACATTTTTCTGGTAATAATGTATTCAGATGTTGAATAATTTTAACATGAGTGGTTAGATATACCAGTTCAAACCATTCTGAGTGCTAAACGACTGCATATTATGTTTTAGAAACATAACCTAAACCCTGCCGCAGTTCGTCGCTGTTTTCAGTAGCTAGAGATGGTTCGCACTTACGTTGTAGAACTAACTTAACACCTACATGTTTACACAGTTATTCATGATAGAGTCATTCAAATCCAAGCGGGAGATCATTTGCCACTTTATTGCCAAATAAAGGAATGACAACAATTATTTGCTAGTGGCTGCTATAAGCAATTTGTTGTGAAATTTATTTCTAATATTCCTATTTGAAGGAATTAAAATCAAAGAACTGAAGGTACTGAAGGGTCGGCCATCAAAAAAACATTTGTTAAAGAGGCCGTTTTGGTATAGTTTTTGTGTGGAAAGATGTTGGTTTATGAGAATGTTGGTCAACGGTCATGTATCCAAAAATGTGACAGACAAACTTAACCAGTGAAACGCCCATATACATTCTTACAATTAGTATTGAAAAGTGATTTACAATTTTTGTCATGTATTCGCACGCGAAGTGCTATTTCTGGTAACTGGATCAATTGGGCTGGTTACTAGTATCAAATTTGGTTGGAATATTATGCTTATGGACACCAGATACATAATTGGAATCGTACATGTACAGTTATTACTTGCCGTTGTACAGTAATTACTTGGCGTTGTATATGTATTAATTGGCACGGTTTTGGGTACATATTACTTGGCAAGATTCTGGGTTCATATAAGTTGGCAAGGTTCTGGGAAGATATTACTTGGCAATGTTATGAGTACATATAAGATAACTAAATTTAAAAATAAACAAGAATAAAACATAGTTCAGTGAACATTTATTTGTAAGCTTTAAAACTATACGTATCAAAACTGTCATGTATGTAAAACATATAAAAAATATCTCTTCACATGAAAAGTTTAAATATAATATTATGCAAAAGGTACACATGAAAGTATACAGAAGAGTAATGGATAATGTCAAAACTAATGTAAATGCCGAGGGACGGGAGATTTTAGCTCACCTGAGCACAAAGTGGACAATGTGAGCTTTTGTGATAGCCCATTTGTCCGTCGTCCATCGTTCGTGCGTCCGTCCGTCCATCCGTCCGTTCGTGCGTCAACAATTTCTTTATAAAAACTTCTCCTCTGGAAGCGCTCATTGGATTTTGACCAACATTCACAGGAATGATCCCTACCAAAGTTGTGCACATGCATAAGTAGGTCATGGGGTAAAAAAAAGGTTTTTAAAATGCAATTTCAACTATCTTCTTGTCTGAAACTACAATGCACAGAGCTTTCATATTTGGTATATAGCATCATCTAGAGGTCCTCTACCAAAGTTGTTTAAATAATGCCCCTGGGGTCAAAATTGACCCCGCCCCGGGGGGTCACAATTTAACATTGAATTATATAAGGCAAACTTCAAACGACATGTTATCTAATCGCTAATTGGAATTTGACCAAACTTCACAAGAAAGATTCCTGGGTGGTTCCCTATCCAAGTTGTTCAAACGGTTCAAGTTGATTGCATAAGTAGGTCACGGGGTCAAATATAGGTTTTCAAAATGCAATTTCCAAAAATCTTCTCGTCTGAAACTACAAGGCCTAGAGCTTTCATATTTGATGTATAACATTATCTAGAGGTCCTCTACCAATATTTAGTGAACAACATTAGTGGTCCTCTGTTAATGGCTCCACTGTGACCTTTGACTTTTTCCTCAGGTGAGCGACCCAGGGCCCTATTGCTTAAAATATTTGTGTATACCACTGTTCAAATTTAAAACATAATTATTGCAAGACTCACAAACTTCAAAAACAATTGCCTTTTGATAATCGTAAGAAAGCATATTAAGCGCTAACAGTATATTTTTCAGTTATTAGATCAATACATTGTTTCCAAGTAAGATCAGTAGCGAGATAAAAAAAAACATTGTACACAAAAACAGTAACACAAAAAACTAACAAAACAAACAATGTCCTAATGAGTCAATATAAATGGAACAGAGAACGGTCTTTCTTTGGAGCCAAAATGCTAAAAAATCATTTATAAATTATTTCATGATCGTTCATGCAACTATTTAGACGGAAATTAAATGATGTTGGACATGTTTTAACCCAATAACGCTTAGCGGACCCAGCAGATAATTAATGCTACACGCATAGATATACCGGCGAAAACGTGCCGGCAAAACTTGATATATGTCCACTTAAAACCTAATTGTCGCTGTTTTCGTTAAGTTAATGGTTTTGAAAGGTATTTAAATTATCTTTCATCTAGTGAATTTTAATTCTACTCCCATATTATCGTTATAAAAAATTATAATGATGCGTTAAACATATCGCGGACGAAATTTCAATGCGATATTTTCTGTTTATCGTTATTTTGCCAATTGTTTTTTTAACTGTCAATATTGTTTAATCTGTTTGTTCTTAAAATCAATTAACCGAAGTATTTCGACGTAACAGTTTAATGTATATCTTAAAGTGTATGAGACAAGGCTGGTGCAAATGGTGAATGCTAATAGTTTAGACACAATTGGTATTTATGTTTAATGCGCATGTCATATAAAATAACGATTGCTAAAATAACTGATCTCAGTCATGACAACAAATAATACTGCTCTTGATCATAAACCTCAACCTGTGAGATATCGTTGTCATCGTTCAACGAGTTCGTTTCTTATTTGCTTGCATGTGAAAAACAACAACGACGTGCGGTTTCAACAAAAATAATAATTCTTAAACTTGGATGACTCATTACCGACGAGAGCGTTCATAAAACACTTGTTGCCATCAAAACCTTTTAAGTTTCAATATTATAGGAAAGCACATGTGGCGCGCGCGTAGTCTTAAACGTTTCGCGATCGATGTTTTTTAAAGTTGCGTTGTTATTGGTGAGACAAATGCTTTAATTTTAATTTTAATTCATAAAATACGTCAATGCTTCTAAGTATAGCAACACATATTTAAAAAAGATGTTGTAAATAATAATAATTGGTGAAAACTATTACTTGAACAGTCGATAAAGTGAAACTATAGCATCAGAATTACAGCCGCGAATTCTTTTATAACACATCAGTATCTAACGGTGTATAGGAGAATAATTATATTTTTGTTGAATTAAATAAAACTATATAATAATTATTTCAAACTCATATGTACACCTTCTTTACCCACAACTGGAAGAAAAAAGTGATAATCGGGCTGGAAACGGGCAGATGTCCGTTTTCGTCAGCGCTAAATTGTTATATGCGTACAGCGGTGAGCCACACCGCTCGTTATAAGAATGGGCAATATATGTCAGATAGAAGGTTATAATTTCTGACCCTACATATTGTCTGGATAAGTGTTAACTTGCTGCGTGATACAGCTAAGTGAAGCTATAAGCCGGCGTCAAATGCTGTTCTTCAGATTTTTAAAAAATAATTGAAAAAGAAGGCAGGGTATTTTAAGTTTTTTTTACAATTTGCTGGACTTAAGAGCGGGACTCCGTGACGGAGATGCGATTTCCAGGACGTCCAGGATGATATCACATATAAATATGCTAGAACCTTATCTTTTTACAGAAAAATAATACGTAAACAGCACCAATTTAAGTTTATTCCAGCACCAAAGACTAACACATACAAATATATTCTATAAAATAAAATAACAATTAATGAAATGTTAAAAACAACAACAAATTACTTTGTATTAGAAACAAACAGTTTTCTATTTCTATGTGCAGGCAAGCTTAGTGGCCGTTCTCAACTAATGCACTTTCGAAACATGTTTAGCGCCTTCTCGTTTCTATTATTTATTCTTGCGTCCCAATTTTCTTTGGGTTTCAAATTCTACCAACAGCCATTGAGAACACACACGATCTTACTGATAATAACGTCACCGTCTATAGAATGACCAACAACTGCTTTGGTCTCGAATTTGAGCCTTCCGATTGGCTAAAGTGTATGCGGTAATTACTATTTTAAGAACCCGCGTAATTGTTATACAAATCGCGCATGAATATGGTGTAACATTCCAAGTGATTTTTTTTCTAATTATGACTTTTTGAACTTTTTAAATATAGTCTTTATCATTTTGCACATCATTTTATAATTAGCAATTCTCTGTACAATTGAACAGGAACTTTTGAAAATTAGAACTACCTTTCATCTGCCTGAGTCACAGCGACTATTAGGTTTGTAACAAAGCCTATTTTTAGCCTAATAGAAACCGTCAAGGGTTTCAGAAACTCGCTAACTCTGGGTCTGCCTACCCAAAAACTAAATAGAATTGGAATAATTATTCTTATTTAATTGCAATCAATGATTTCTATGTTGTTGTTCATGTGCAAAATCCGTATACTTTACATACAATATGGCTCGTTGGCAAATGGAGTACATGTTTTTACTTTTATGTTTCATGGACGTTTAGTACCAACGTGTGCTCCATGGAAGCAATTAGTAAGCGGGCCATCTCCTGTTCCGGACTCACATATGACGGCATCGAGTGAGTTGGATGACGACCATGGACCCCACAATGCTCGCTTGCACAGTACAGGAGCTTGGTGCCCAGCCGAGCATGAAACAAAGGCCGAAACACCAAACATGTACATACAGGTCAGTATAGTAGTAGTGGCAGTAGTAGTAGTAGTAGTAGTAGTAGTAGTAGTCGTAGTAGTAGTAGTAGTAGTAGTAGTAGTAGTAGTAGTAGTAGTAAACCCACCTTAGCGGGAGGGACAAACAAATATTTACCGTTATTATGCTCCCCAAAAAAATTCGGGGTAGCATATAGTCGCCGCCTTGTCCATCCGTCCGTCCGTACGTCCGTCAGTCAGTCCGTCCGTCCGTCTGTCGGTCCGTACGTACGTCCCATTCGTGTCCGGCATATAACTTCGTTATTAGAAGTCGGATTTCGAAATTATTTTACAGAAATGACCCCCATGTTGAGACGACGTGTCGCGTGCAACATTTGGGTCCCTTCCTTGAAGGTCAGGGTCACAGCGCGACCTTGCAGTAAAATCCTGTCCGGCCAATAACTTTGTTATTTGATGTCGGATTTCGAAAATATTTCACAGAAATGATCATAATATTGAGACGACGTGTCGCGTGCAACATTTGGGTCGCTACCTTAAAGGTTAAGATCACAGCATGACCTTGCAGCAAAATCGTGTCCGGCCCATAACTTTGTTATTTGAACTCAGATTTTAGAATTATTTTACATAATTGATCATCATATTGACACGACGTACCGCCCTCAATATTTGGGTCGCTTCCTTGAAGGTCAAGGTCACAGTATGACCTTTTAGCAAAATTGTTTACAGCCCATAACTGTGTTATTTGAAGTCGATTTAAAAACTATTTCACAAGAATGATCACCATATTGAGTTAACGTGTCGAGTGCAAACATTTACGCTGCTACATTAAAGGTCAAGGTCACAACAAGACCTAACAGCCAAATCGTGTCCGGCCCATAATTTTATTATTTAAAGTCGGATTTTACAAAACAAATTACATAAATTATCATTATATTGAGACAACGTGTAGCGCGCTACATTTGGGTCGCATTTTAAAGGTCAAGGTCACATCATGACATTATAGCATAATCGTGTCCGGTCCAAAACTTTGTTATTTGAAGTCCTATTTAAAAACTATTTCACAAAAAATGATCACCATGTTGAGACGACGTGTCCCGCACAAAATTTGGGTCGCTATCTTGAAGGTCAAGGTCACAGTATGACCTTTCAGCAAAATAGTGTCCGGCCCATAACTTTATGATTTGAAGTCGAATTTAACAACTATTTCACAGGAATGATCACCATATTGAGACAACGTGTCACGTGCAACATTTGGGTTGCTACCTTGAAGACCAAGATCACAACATGACCTTGCAGCAAAATCGTGTCTGGCCCGAAACTTTGTTATTTGAAGTCGTATTTTATAACTACTTTTGACAAACTATTTCTCTGTGTCCAATACCTATTCGGGAAGCATTACTCGGTTCCGACCGGCTCTTGTTAGGTCACATTCTACCAATAAAATGTTTATATAGCGTCTGTTAAGTGTTACGGTATGTGATTTAAAATAGAAAGAAATTGGCCATCTTTGTTTGTTCCCCTCTATAAGCTGGGGGTTTCCATTGAAAGCCGAGTTCCGAATAACAACTATTGATAATCCTTCGACCATTTATTGTTGAGGTGTTGGTCTGACATGAAATTGTCACCCTATCGAACACATCCAACAAATTAAAAACAAATTGTAGGTCATGGCAGTGGCGGACCCAGGATTTGACCTCAGGGGGGGGGGGGAAAAAATAATTGAAAGGGTTG